>JACLAC010008304.1_pt1 | contig 26760 bp, 20 predicted proteins | sample 8027881 | NCBI WGS metagenome assembly JACLAC01 (sample SAMN15725517, study PRJNA655200) | protist metagenome | isolation source: fluorescence activated cell sorting (FACS) single amplified genomes of... | place: Spain: Blaines Bay Microbial Observatory, Mediterranean Sea | collected 2016-01-19 | reverse complement strand
TGTCTTTCTTAATTAAATTTAATGCAAGGTGTCTTAAAATAGAAAAATTCTCTGCCGCCTGTCCAGCTCGCACTCGACATTGATCTTCTCGGAAATTTACATCTAAAACCCAATGAAGACTATTTTCAATACCCCAATGGCCACGAGTTAAAGTAAGAAATTCTCTGGCACTCCTCTTAGCACTGCTAATGAAATATCTCCTCTCAGCCGTGGTTTTTCCATGAATATGTCTCAATGATTCAATCATGACAACTGTATTTAATTTTTCCCAGGCATGAGTTGTTGGCAATAGACTAATATCATTAGAAACAAGGCAGGTACGCTGCTCTATTCTTCCATGATTCTTTTTAACATCTTCTTGATATCGTTCAATATTTTTCCCAGAAACATTTTCATCTTGAATATTCGAAAGGAAACTCTCGACTTCATCTCTAAGGTTACCCTGATTTCCTTTTAGTGCTAGAAGATAGTCAGCATCGGCGTCTATAAGACATTTCGCAATATTCTTTTGACACCCAGCAGCATCAATACTGACAATACTTCCTGATAAATCAATTGTATCTATCAACTTAGGAAGAGCTGTAATCTCGTTTGACTTTTTATCTGTTTTGACTTGTCCTAATACTATTTTATTGTTTGCCGACCAGGCACTCACAATGGTTACTGGAGATTCTCCAAAATTATTTGAACCTCGTAGAGCTTTCCCGTCCATAGATATCAAATCTTCAGGGAACTCAGAAATGCTACTTGCCCATTCTGTAAAACATTTTTGAAATTTCTCAGAGTCTATGATTGAGAATAGTCTACCAATAGTGTCATGAGAAGGGATCCCATTAGGGAAGGATAAAACTTTTGAAAGCCAATCAAATTTCTGTTCACCAAAAAGTTCGACTTCTACCCAAGACTGTGCACCAGCCAGTATTGCGATCAGTGACAGCATGATGACATCCTTAAATGGGTGAAGCACTCGCCCCTCAACTCTAGGGTCATTTATAGATGAGAAGTAAAGCTCCCAGTCTTCATCCCAAGAATTTTCTGGATCTGGATTTATTTTTTTTGACACTAAAGGTAACCGCGTATATTATAGCATTTATATGCTATAATATACGCGAAAACGATGATAAATCAAGAGAATATTAGAGAGGTTTCAAAGAAAATTGAGGTTATAAAAAGTAACCTCATGAAGATTGGAGCTATGAGACCAGGCTCAATAAATGAACAATTTAAAGACCCAAAACAAAAAGCGGGGAGCTATCATCAGTTGAACTATACCCACAAAATGAAAACAAAAACGGAATACGTCCGAAAAAGTCAGGTGGGTCAGATGATCAAGGAGACAGAGGAATACAGGATATTTAAGGGCCTCACAGACGAATGGGTATCTCTCAGTATCGAAATATCAAAACTTCGTATCAAGGAATTGAAGGGATCACGGGCAAAATAATTTTGGTGCAATCGCCCTGGAATTAAATACACATCAAAAACTACAAATGTGAGGAAAATCTAATAAATATACAATATATATCAAACTAAAGAATAACATTGGTGAAACAATGCACTTTTACTTTGAATTTTATTAATAATTACAAATATTTAAGGTAAAATTACTATATTCTTAATTTTTAATAACGCTTCCAAAAAGAATCATGTCAACTTGTGATTAAGAGGGTGACCAGAATTTTATGCAAATAAACAGTAAGCTTAGTAAATTCCAGCTACTACACTGAGTGAGACTTTAATTTTTTCATTTAGTTTATCAATTTATAAAAATTTGGGGCTTTTAATTTCTCATTCATGCAAACCGTGGGTCAGCCTATGTGCATGAACGCCAAAGAAATGCTTCCTTTACCTTGAACATTAGATTGAGATAACAATACGCCTGCTTCCTCCTAATACCATTTAGGCCGAAGCATATAGCACCCAAATCGAGAAGGCAACCCGCCTAATCTAACTATCCTTAGGCACTTTTTTTTGTGTTCGCTCAGAATTAATCTTAAATAAATCACATAGTTCTCTATCTGGCTTGCCTTTAAATGCATAAGCTTTTATATCTAATTTATTAACATATATATATACCTTACTAAACCCAGATTTTTCTAATGCACTTTTAAGTGATTTTTCAGTAAATCCAGTCTTATGAGCATAATAGTCAACACCACTCTGTTCAATTCTTTTACTATAACCATAAATCACATCTAACACCATAATTGGCCCAGCCTTAGATTGATAGAGTACATCATCAATATCTAATTTTCTCCTAACGACCATCTCCATAACTTTCCTCATATTTGGCACACAAATATATGCCATACCACCTTTTTTTAAAACATGTAAGAATCCACTCAAAACTTTTTGAACGTCATGCCTGTAATAGTGCTCCAAATTATGTGAGCAATAAATAGAATCAAATTCATTCAGCTCCAACCCATTAAGCTTCCTCGCATCACAAACAATATCTGGTTTACCTACTGGGTCTATATCGAGCAATAAATGCTCAAACTCTGTATATTCAATTGGCAAAGCAATATCTTTATTATTACCACCAACATTCAAAACTTTTCGAGTTAGCATTTTAGACTCACCTTAATATTTATCGACACCTTACTCTAATTCTTATTTTATACAGAATGATAAATATAATATCACCTATAATCTACCCTCAAAAGTATTTTTTTTTAAATCATGAATCAAATTAGAATTCGTCCTTAATTAACTAGAGTATCTAAATTGCTTTTTTTCTTACCTAACTTTCATACTTGAACAATTTCATAATAACCATCAGACTAATGAAAAAATAATAATCACCTAATACAAAATTACTTTTCAACGCCAACATCTTCAACCTTACCTTCAAATAGCCTTAAAAAGTTGTATCCGATGCAAATATAATTTGCCTTAACAACTTTTATTTGCATCACTAGACCATGATTTCTTTTCATTAAGTTTAATTTTCATTTAATCATAAACTTCTAACCATCCCATCTCATTTTGTACAAATGAGCAGATAGACATATTCTTACAGATTTGTGGACATTAGTAAGAAACGAAAATGCTTACCCATTAAATAGACACCGGTAAATAACTCTTCGAACATATTTTTCATCCGTTTTTTAATTTAAAGAATTGAACTCATACTATTCCACTTCACTGAATTTAAGATTACTTTTTACTCTCGTAATAAAATATGGTTCACTTAGAATTAGCGGAGGACTTTAATCTTAAATAACGATTATCGTGGCTTATCTTCAAAAAACGAATTTCTATTTTCTCTCGTTTTTTTACATGGCAGTCTATTTTAAACCCATCAGTGTTATACGATTACTACTAAGTCTGGAATAAGCTATATTGCTACAAGTTAACAGTGATATTTTTGTTTTGGTCTAGATAAACCCCTTCATAGTGGGGTTTAAACTAAATTTTGTGTAGTGCGCGGGGAGGGACTTGAACCCTCACACCCGAAAGTACTAGATCCTAAATCTAGCGCGTCTGCCAATTCCGCCACCCGCGCGGGTGATGAGGTCGCCATATTATTGGGGCGCAGGTGTTTGCAAGACGGTTTCTTTAGTTTCTGTTGGAGTATTTTATTTGTGGTGAAATGTGAAAAAAGTGCTTGATGCTCCCTGGGCTCACATAAAATTCACAATTCACGAAGAAATTATTAAAACAAATTATTAAATAAGTCATTAATGGAAAAACTAGAGGAATCGGTACGTGCGTTTACAGAAAGACGACGTAGTTTAAGACCCCGCCCCTATCAACAGGCTGCTGTTGATGCTGCCCTTAAAGCATTTGCTAAAGGCGAGTTAACTGCCTTGATTCAAGCTGCGACAGGTGCTGGCAAAACGATTATGTTTTCCTTGCTGATTCGAACTCTTCTTTCAGAAAAACCCAATTTACGTATCGCTATTTTAGCTCATCGAAGAGAGTTGGTGGCTCAGGCTCGTGATAAGCTTAAAAGTGTTTACCCTGAGGCTGAAATTGGCGTGGCTTGCTCTAGCTTAGAGAGAAAACGTGAGTTAGAGTGCAATGTTACAATTGGTTCTATTCAAACTTTAGCCAACCAGGCTGAGTTACACCCTTTTGATTTAATTATTGTTGATGAAGTACACAGACTTCCTACCAAAGACAAAAGTTCTCAAATGAGAGCTTTCTTGAATAAAATGTGGGAAAAGAATGAAAAAATGAATCTTTTAGGTGTTACTGCGACTCCTTTTCGTTTAGGTCATGGTTATATTTATGGGCATCATTGCAAAGCTCCTGAAGCGAATTGGTTTGAAAAACGTTGTTATCACATTGATATTGATCAACTACAGGAAGAAGGATTTTTAAGTCCCTATACGTTCATGGTGGCTGAAACAGAAATTCAAAACGATCTTAAAAACTGTGCTGTCGATTCATTTGGCGAATATGCGACCAAGCAATTGGAACAAACGGTGGTTAAACAAGAGCACCTTTTAAGTGCTGTTAAAACATTACAGGCTCATGCTCTAGATAGACGCTCCATTGTTATTTTTTGTGTTTCTATCAAACACGCTGACAAAATGAAAGAAGCTTTTATGGAGCAAGGCATTCTAACGGCTTCGGTCCACTCAGAAATGTCAGCTACTGAACGTGATGATATTTTAGAAAATTTTAATGAAGGCCATATTAGAATTTTAACCAATGTTGGTGTATTAACAGAAGGTTGGGACTCTCCAAGAGCCGACTGTATTATGTTATGCCGCCCTACTCTTTCATCTGCTCTTTACGTACAAATGGTGGGTAGAGGCTTGAGAACTTTCGAAAGTAAACGCGACTGCCTTGTTTTAGACTTAGCAGGATGTTTTGAAAAGCATGGTAGTGTCAGACACCCCATCGTTCAAAACCATTGTGGCGAATTTGAAATGGATGCTTTTGAATCTACAAGCATTGAAAGACATTGCCCACATTGCAAAGAGGTTATTCCACTTTCTACTATTAGTTGCCCACACTGCCAAGCAGAACTTAAAGCCACGGTAGTTACAGTAGATCAGCAACAAACAATGATTGAAGTAGATGAGTCAGAAAGCCAAGTGATTGAATGTGATGCTTGCCAAGTTCCTTACCGATACGATGAACTAGAAGTAGAAATGTTCAGTTTCGACCCCGAAGCTGCACCAATGGGGATTCACTACTGCCCACACGAGCACCCCATGAAAGCGATGGAACCTGCTAAATCAGTAGAAAAGAGTGGTGAGTACGAACTTTTACACTACGATGTAAAACTCAATGAAACCTCTAGCATTTTACGTTTAGATTGTGTCTTTTTAAATGAGCAAAAGAACCCTTACATCACAACTTTAGCTTTTAACAGTGAAGATACTGAATCATTAAATATTTGGCTAAAGAAAATTGGCGAATCTAGTAAAGCTTGTGAAACATTAACTGATTATGCTAATAAATTAAGAATCGATGAATTAAAGAAAGCTTTACGTGTTACATTAACTTTAACACAAGAAGGCTGCCTCTTACAGTTCTGCTAAAACCTTATTTGGGTTATCTCACACCTCACTTGCAATATTGCACCAATTGATTGAGTTAACCCAGCTATTTTGTAATATTGCGTTCGCAAAATAGGACAAAATCACAAAATTTACCTATTGAAATTCATAGCATTACTTCATAAGATTTTTAGCATAGCTTTAATTTTTGTTGAATGGAGATCATTCCTTGCTGAAACATCTTTTTTTATTATTAATATTATGCCCTCTGGGCTTATCCTTCGGGGCCGAGAAAAACATTATTTTCTTCATCACCGATGATCAAAGCCCCACGCTTGGTTGTTATGGAGATAAGGTCGCCATAACACCGGCCATCGATAAGATTGCTGCTGATGGCACAGTGTTCACGAATGCCTTCGCAACAACAGCTAGCTGTGCTGCTAGTCGATCTGTTGTTATGAGTGGCTTACACAACCATAAAAATGGTATGTACGGTCATGCTCATGATTTTCATAAATTCAATTCCTTTCACGATGTCGTATCACTTTCTTTACCAAGAGCTTTGAGTAACAATGGCTACCGTACCGTTCAAATAGGTAAATACCATGTTTCCCCTGAAGAAGTTTACCACTACGATACTTACCTAAAAGCAAATAGCCGTTCACCTGTTGAGATGGCTAATAAGGTGGAAGAAGTGATCAACTCTAAGGATGAACGCCCCTTCTTTCTTTACTTTGCGACCTCTGACCCTCATCGTGGTGGTGGGAAAGATCTAACTAGCTCCCTAAAGCATAAGCCTGACTTATTTGGCAACAAAAAAGAAAAAGGTGCTTTCCCTGGAATAGAGGAAGTTTTTTATGACCCTGCAAAAGTAACCGTACCAAATTTCTTGCCAGATACCAAAGAGTCTAGATCTGAATTAGCTCAGTATTATCAATCTATCTCGAGAATCGATCAAGGTTTAGCCAGACTCGTTGAATTATTAAAAAAAGCAGGCATCTATGACAAAACCATAATCGTTTTTACAGCCGATCACGGAATGGCTTTTGCAGGTGGAAAAACAACCGTTTTTGAAGGCGGCTTAAAAGTTCCTTTCGTTGTTAGAGACCCTTACCAAAAGAAAAGAGGAGTGGTTTCCAATGCTATGGTCAGCCATGTCGATATCACCCCTTCGCTACTTGATTTTGCAGGTGCTTTAGATCGAGAAAACAATCGACCTAAAAACTATGTTTCACCAAAAGCCTATTGGAAGGATAAAGATTATGCTGCAAAAGAAAACCGTGGCGGCAGACATAAATTTGATACCTATCACGGTAGGTCTTGGCTATCTATTTTACCAGAGAACGATCACCCTGAATGGGGTAAAATTTTCGCCTCACACACTTTCCATGAAATTCAAATGTACTATCCAATGCGAGTCATCAGAGATAGAAACTTTAAACTAATATGGAACATTGCTCATGGCCTACCCTACCCCTTTGCTTCTGACCTTTGGGCTTCCTCTACCTGGCAAGCACAATTAGAGAAAGGGAAAGATGCTCCTTATGGTGGAAAAACAGTCGATGAATATGTAAATCGACCTGCTTTTGAATTATATGCTATTGATAAAGACCCCAACGAATCTAATAACTTAGCAAATAATCCAGAGTATGCTGATGTATTAAAAAAGTATCAAGATATGCTAAAAGAACATCAAAAAGAGCTCAACGATCCTTGGATCACTAAATGGAGATATGAATAAGTAAATCTGCTTTTTATTTGGGGTGGTTTAATCGCCATCCCAAATAATTATTGTGAATGTCCAGCTTTTCAAACTTACATTAAATTTCTTAACATTTATTGATTAAACAAAAAACCTATTGACTCATACGCAAAAGGTTAAAATATATAAAGCAAATTAACTCAACCCACTGAAGTTACAATGAAGGTCCTTATTGTTGAAGATAGTCAACCACAAAGGTCTCTATTAAATCAGTTGGTGTCGAAAAACTATAACGTCATCGTCCACGAAGCTGAAAATGGTGAAATAGCTTTAGATATGATAAAAAACGAAGGTCCCTACCTCTGTGTCATGAGTGATTTAAACATGCCTCAAATGGGTGGACTAGAATTATTAAGCTGCTCTAAAACTTATGATAAAAACTTACCCTTTATTCTTTGCAGCACAGACTCCGAAAAAAGAGAGCTTATAAAAGGAATGCAACAAGGCGCTGACTCTTTCTTCATTAAACCTTATAAAATTGAATCTCTAAGGTCTAAACTTCAACCATTTCTAAGTGAGCTCACAATACCTAAAACAGAATAAAACCTTCATTTTGGCGTATTTTATCACAAAAACAGTTAAAATGAGTCAATTATTCTTATAAAAAATGACTATTCTATAAGTATTCATTTATATTTTAAGTTAAGACATGCTTAAACTTCTCCTTTTTACTCAATACATCATTTTTTCTCTTGTCCTAACAGCTGAATCTAGTCCAGAAACTCAACTTGCTCAAAAAGGAGAACTTCTACTTTCAGATGACTTCAGTGTCGCACGTGATAAAAAAGGGACAAAACTATCAAAAACCTTCAATGCTAGAGCAAATCAAGGTTTATGGGAGAAAAAAGAAAACACCTATCAATCCACCTGGGAACCTGGGGTTGGGCACACACCTGTCATGTCCTATCAGGGAGACTTTAAAAATGTTATCATAGAGTGCACTTTTAAATATGGTTCATTAGACCCAAAGGTAGATTGGCATACACAGTGTTTTCGAATCGCTTTAGATAATAGAAAACTATACACAGGTCATGTTTTATCAGCTTGGGCCAACCCAAATAACGATTTCATCGAAACTGGATTTCTATTACAGCACATTCACAAAACGAAAGAGAAAAAAATTGTAGACGACATTTTACTCGATAAACAACCTTTAAATTATGAAGTAGATAAATGGATCACCGTACTTTTAGAAGTGGTGAATGATGAAGTTCTTTTTCAAATGGACGGTCAAAATATAGCTTATGCCAAATTGGATAAGCTGGATGTTCCTAAGAACCTCATATCACTCACCCTAGGGAAAACATGGCATCAGCTTCAATCTTTCAAAGTATGGGAAGCGACTCCCAATCCTCATTGGGAGTCGATCAAAAACGATGGTCTTAAAAACAGACTAAAGTTTAAAAGTATACCAAATAATTATAAAAAGTAGTACATCGCTAAAGCTATTTTGAAACGGTGATGGCTTTTCTAACTTTAAGAGGGTACCAGCCTTCAATCTTTTTAGCTAATTTGGCTACAAGCTCAGGCCTTTTATGAGCTAAATTTTTACTCTCAAAAGGGTCGTTCTTTAAGTTAAAAAGTTGTGGCCCTTTCTCAAAACTTGGGTCTAAAGGCTTCCCATGATCAGCCATACCATCGTAATTTAATAATAACTTCCAATCCCCTTCTATACACCATCGGTAAAGAAGTGTCTTTTCGGGATCATTGATATCTTGAATATCATGGGCATACGTTTCACCAAATAAATGATTTCGATCGATCTCTCCTCCCTTCCTAAAAGTTTCATCTAAGTTTAAACCAGGTAAATCACTAGAAATTTTTGCTCCTGCTGCAGATAGAATTGTTGGGAAAATATCTAAACTCGTACATAATTCAGTACGCTCAACCGCTTTATAGTGTTCTGGCCAAGAAAAGAAAATTGGATTTCTTGTTCCAGCCTCAAAAGGAGACCTTTTTGACTTTGGCATATAACCATTTTTATCTGGGTTTTGTGTCCAACCATTATCGCAAACATAGACGATTAAGGTATTTTTTCTTAAGTTTCTTTTTTCTAAAATATCCACGACATCTCCACAACTTTCATCGAACCACTCACACATCGCATAGTATTTAGCCATACTACTAGAAAGACCTTTTGCTAGATACTTTTTTTCCAATCGCTCTGGAGGCGTATGTGGGGTGTGAGGCATAAAAGGTGCGTACCAAATGAAAAAAGGCTTTTCTTCTTTGCTTGCCATATCTATAAAGTCTGCCACGGGTTGATTGCCTTCTCGCCCAATTTTTAAACCTACATCTCCATGACGTCCTCCCTTGTGTGGATAACCTTTGGTCATTCCATGAGTGAAACCTCCTCTTTGATAACTTCCCTCCCACCATTTTCCACACTGAAAGCTTAAATAGCCTTCATCGGCTAATAACTCAGGAAGCGTATCAAATTTATCCACTTTCGAGATCAAAGCCTCTTTTACATCGGGGATATCTTTATGGTGCCCACCAGGCTGAGGGTTATTTCCTGTCACGCCATGGGTACTCACATAATGACCTGTGGCCAAGGTCATTAACGAGGGTCTACATAAAGCAGTAGGAACATAAGCCCGTTTGAAAAGAACTGATTCAGATGCTAATTTATCTAAATATGGTGTTTCTATGTGTTCATGCCCCATAAAACCATAATCCGTCCATCCTTGATCGTCGGATAGAATCATCAGTATATTGGGTTTTTCAGATGCCCCTATTCCAAAAATAGGTACAAACAAAAACCAAAAGTAATATTTAAGCATGTTAACTTCACTAAAAATAAGATTATATTAGAACCTTATCATGAGAACTAAAAACCTTAACTTTCTTTATGTCTTTATTATAATTTTCAACGCCTTCATTATATCTTGTTAAAAACTTGCTGATACTTATATTATAAATATGAACATAAAAAAATATTTCATATCGCTTTTATTTTCTTTTTTCACTTTGATGATTCAAGCCTCAGAATTTCCGTCAGAAATGCTAGGCGATTGGTCTTTAAAGCTTGAATCACAGGAAGCTGGGTGGCTAAGTATTGAACTAAAAGATCAACAACCATCCGTCTCGATGATGGTCAATGTCGGAAGCGTCAAACCTATTAAAGGCATCACGATTAAAAACAACGTCTTACATGTGCCCTTGCGTACTCAACGCGATGGAGGCAAGAAAGGTCCAGTCCTGTTTAAACAACGAGCCACCATTGAATGGAAGGAAGGGCAACTCCAAGGTCATGTCATAACACATTACCCAGCCACAAACAAAGAGGAACATGATGCATTTATAGGAGTTCGAATACCTCCCATGCCAGCTCAGCCAAATCTATTGCATATAAAATGGGGAAACCCAAGAAGTTTATTTAATGGGAAAAATTTAGATGGCTGGAGATTGCGTCGACCTGAAAAAATAAATGGTTGGACCGTTGAAAAAGGGCTTTTAGTGAACAGCACTCCCAAAACAGATTTCAGTGCCACAGGTGCTTATGGAAACTTAAGAACCAACTCCGTTTTTAAAGACTTTAAACTTAACATAGAATTTCTCGTAGAAAAAAACTGCAATAGTGGCATATACATACGAGGCCTTTACGAAGCCCAAGTGGTGGACCGAGACAGTCGCATGCAAGGATTACAAGGTATTGGCTCTATCTTTGCTAGAATTGAAAGAAGTGAAAATGCCGCTTATGAAGGAGGAACCTGGCAAGACTATGAAATAACACTTTATAAAAGACATTTAACAGTTCTTTTAAATGGAGTTAAAGTTATAGATAACCAACCCGTCAAAGGTCCTACCCCTGGAGCTATGCATACGAACCCTATGACAGCTGGTCCAATTTATTTACAGGGAGACCACACCTCAGTTAAATATCGCCATATCATATTAACCCCTATCTTAGAATAAACTGAATATAAAAGACCACTTTGGCTAGATAAACTTGGTCGTTCCTAAACTGCTCAATAAGTCCAATATATCTAATGAGATCTTGAAAAAATCATCATACCTATAAAGTGGTGCCGTTTCCAAAGTCAATCTATGAAAACGACATGATAAAAAGAGAGTTTCTAACACTACTGCATGAGTATTTATCTTATTTTCCCATCGTGGCCATCATTGGTTCACGACAATGTGGAAAAACAACTCTTAGCCATGAACTAGATAACTCATGGAAGTTTTACGACTTGGAAAAGGCAGGTGACTTTGATTTAATCAGTCGTGATCCAGACCTTTTTTTGAAAATGAACTCCAATAGAATTGTTCTAGACGAAGCTCAACTCTTACCTGAACTTTTTTCAGCTTTGAGAGTAGCAGTGGATTCCGATCGCTCAAAAAAAGGGCGTTATGTTATAACAGGCTCCTCTTCTCCAGAACTATTGAGCTCTATTTCAGAGTCTTTAGCTGGCAGAATTGGGGTCATCGAAATGTCTCCCCTGAGCTTAACAGAAGCATATGATAAAACCGAGCAGCCAAATAGGTTTAGCACAATCTTTGAAACGAAAAACCCAATTGAAGTGATCCATCAACTTCAACCCTTGATTGACCTTAAAAAAGTTCACCATTACTGGTTTCAAGGAGGATACCCCGAGCTATGGGTTGAAAAAAAACAACGTTTTAATGAGTTGTGGTACCCTCAATATTTTCAAGCCTTTGTGAATCGCGACCTCAAGAGACATTTCCCAAATATTGATGCCCAACGCTTTCGCCTATTCCTTCAGTTATTGTGTGGCTTATCAGGTGAAATCATCAATTACTCGAATGTCGCCAGACACCTTGGCGTTAGTCAACCCACGGCTCGAGATTACTTCCGTATTTCACACCACACCTTTATTTGGCGTACACTATGGCCCTTTGAAAAAAATGTTCAGAAGCAAATCATCAAACACCCTAAAGGCTATCTAAGGGATACTGGATTACTACATCATCACATGAGATTACACAACTGCGAGGACTTACTCCAACACCCCAAAATGGGGAGCTCGTGGGAGGGAATGGTCATTGAGCAAATATTGCGAGGACTAGATGCAAAAGCGATCAGCTACACTCCTTATCACTATAGGACCAAAGGCGGCTCAGAGATAGACCTCATTCTTGAGGGTTCTTTTGGTATCATTCCTATTGAAATAAAATACTCAAGTAGACTCAAGAAAAATTCACTCAAGGGAATTGAACAATTCTGTGACGATCACGACCTACCCCTTGGAATTGTCATCAACAATGATGATAAGTTGAATTGGTACTCCGACAAGATTGTTGGCATCCCAATGACTCACACACTATAGAATAAAATTATTTTGAATCTAAGACATCAAGTCTTAGATAAATTTCGAAGTTATATAATTAGATACTTCGGCATCACTCGTTAAGGGTATTTCTTCATAAGCTTTTTTCATCTCTTTTCGGTACTCTCTGGGACTCAAGGAGAACAAGGCTGAAAATGTAGAGCTAAAATGTTGTGAACTAGAATAGGATAAGGTTAACGCAATTTCTGTTATACTCATATCTGTTTCGAATAGCATCCTTCGTGCTTCGTTACATTTCTTTTGATTAATGTACTTTAAAGGTGACATCCCACTTACTTTAGAAAATTTACGACGGAAATGAACTTCACTCAACTCAAAAAGATCAGATAGTTCTTTCACAAGAATGGAACGGTTGATATTTTTTTCCAAATAATCATCCACCTCTTGCAACATACTAGAAGTCGAATCGGTTTTTGGTACTTTGCTGAAGTGTTTTCTTTGAGCTAAATCAACTTGATTTAAGATTTGAAACAACAGACCTTTCACATACACCGAACTGAACTCATTCGGTTCACGATGAACTTTGAGTAAGCTCTCAAAGTACTCTCGAACACATCTTTCCAAGCTGACAGTGCGTAAGGGGAAGTTTTCAATAAGTTCATTTAAGGTTGCAAATTCAGATGTACTTAAAGTATCTTTTGCATGAATAGGGTCTAAACTTATCTGCATGAAGTAATGACAACCTGATTGAATACTACCTTTTAAGGAAGTCTGAGTTTCATTTGCTTTAATCAAAACAAGGTCGCCTGCTGAAAGGTGACAAAACTGACCATCCACCCACCAGTCCATTTCACCTTGATCCACATAAATCAATTGAGGGTTCGGTTGTTTATGAGGAGCGATGACATTTTTAATAGAACGTTCAACCTCGCGTTTGCCTATAACTGCAATTAAAGGGTGAAGACTTGGAGAATCCCCCTCTCGAATGCCGTAACGCTCAATTTTATTCATTTAAGCCACCAAAGGTAACATTTACAAATTATAACCATTTTTTTAACCAGGTAAATATATCTTTTATGGCCCTTAAACAGGATAGATAGAAAATCAAGTCGCCAAAACGTATAGATTTCGATCTTCGTTATCTAGTAGAATATTCAAGTAAAAAATTTATGCTATTATCAGTAGTATCTTTATTGTAGTTTTAATTATTTTTTTGTATGAATAAACTTTTAGCACTGACAATTTTACTCGTTTCCCCCGTTGGAGTCAGTGCTAAAGAAGTCTCAAAAAACTCAGGTCTGCCTAAACTATCAGAAGCTAGAGAAATTGGTCGCAGTAAATCTGCTTTACTTGTAGAAGCTCATCAAATAGAAAAGCCTGAAGGCCCCCTAAAAGCTAATTTGGTCGAATTCAAAAATACCATTCAACCTGTATTACAAAACAACTGCATTCATTGTCACGGTCCTAAAAAAGTAAAAGGAAAGTTTAGAGTAGATGAATTAAACCCAGATTTATTGAATGGACATGATGCAGCCAAATGGCTTGAAGTGTATGATGTTTTAAGCAACGCTGAAATGCCACCTGATGATGAGCCTGATTATCACTTAGAAGACCATCAACGCATGCAAATGATCGAGTGGTTAGGTGCAGAGATCAACAAGGCGTCGCTAGCTTTACGAAATAACAGTGAACATTCTTCCTTTCGTCGAATGACGAAATATGAATATAACTATGCCTTACAAGACTTACTTGGTCTACCTCACGACTTTGCTAAAAATCTACCCCCTGAAAGTGTTTCAGAAGATGGCTTTAAAAATAGCTCCGAATTATTACAAATGTCTGCTATGCAATTACAAAAGTATTGCGAGATTAGTTTAAAAGCTTTGAAGCAAGCCACAGTTCTAGGTGAGCGCCCTAAGCCTCTGGTTTATAAAATACCCATGACAGAACTAGAAGAGCTTTCAAATAAAATTTTGAAAAAGAAAAAAGGCTATGTTTCTATAGATATAAACGCTAAAAAATATCAAAAAACAAAAAATAAGCCTCATCTAATCAATAAGAGTTCGGGCAATGTGATTGAACTTAACTGGGGTTTACGAAGAGGCCCTCGCCACAAACCAGAGGAACATCCTTCAAAAGTTTCGTCCCAATCTGAAGCCGTCACCCTACTCCCTAGTAGTCAACGCTTTAATTTAGACCTTGGTGACACACTGCCAGACGAAGGGATGATGAGAGTTAGAGTTCGTGTTGGACATAAAAACTTAACTGAAGGTGGCTACTCAAATTTGCGTGTTTCCTTTGGTGGGCAAACCAGTAACAATGCAAACTTTTCGACACTCATTACGAAAGAAGATTTACCCATCAAAGCAACTTGGGATAAACCTGAATATGTTGAATTTTTAGTTCCCTTAAGCGAAGTCGAGAGAAATGTCTTTCGAAGAAAGGTGGAATATGATGCAAACCCAACCGAGGTTCTGACTTTTCAACATATTGTCGATGCACATCATATAAAAGGCAAACCACCAGAGTTACACATCGATTACATTGAAGTGACTGCACCTTACTTTGCTCAGTGGCCAACACAGGCCCATCAAGATATTTTCATTGAAAGTCAACAAAAAGAAAACGAACTTACTTATGGCAAAGAGGTTCTAAGTAACTTTATGACCAAGGCATGGCGACGCCCTGTCACCACAAAAGAAGTGAATACTTACTTCAGCTTATTTAAAACATATCGCCCTGAGTTTACTAATTTTGAAGAAACCATGCTTCATGTCCTTTCTGTGGTTTTAGCCTCACCTGACTTCCTTTATCTAAGTCAACAAAAGCCACCTGAAGCTAAAGCTGAAAAGCAACCCTTGAATGCCCATGAGCTCGCAACTCGACTTTCATTTTTTCTTTGGTCTAGTCTTCCAGATAACGAACTTTTAAGTTTAGCCAAAGACGGAACTCTCAAAAACCCTAAAGTCTTAGATCGTCAAATCAAACGTTTACTAGACGATCCAAGAGCAAAACGCTTTTCTAGTAACTTTGTAAACCAATGGTTGGGTTTAGATGCTTTAAGCAACCTCGACTTAGACGAATCATACAAACATATAAGAGGGCATGAGTTTAAAAAGAACACCTCCAAAGAGCCCATTGCATTTTTTAATGAATTGCTATTCAATAACAAAAGTATCATGGACTTCATCCATTCAGACTACCTTGTGATAAACGGCTATCTAGCCAGGCACTATGGCATCCCCAATGTAAGAGGGGCTCATTTTCGCCCTGTCGCCATCGATGCCAAAAGTAAACGTGGAGGCATCCTCACCACGGCTAGCGTTTTATCGATGAACTCTGATGGCAAAGACTCACACCCACTTAAACGAGGGGTATGGTTATTAGAAAACATTCTACACGACCCTCCGCCACCTCCACCTGCGAATGTTCCCGAAGTAGATTTAACAGACCCTCGTATTCTTAAAATGACATTAAAAGAACGAATGGAAGATCACAGAAGCAACCCTGCTTGTATTTCATGTCATAAAAAAATAGATCCATGGGGCATCGCTTTTGAAAGCTTTGATGCTATTGGTAAATTTAGATCAAGTATTAAAGGGAAACCAGTGGATGCCACTTCGACGCTTTTTAATAAACAAAAATTAGATGGTCTCGAAGGATTAAAAAGTTACTTACTCACAGAAAGGCAAGATCAGTTCAGCAAAGCCATGGCTCACAAAATGATTTCCTATGCACTCGGTCGCCCTCTTTCTTTTAGCGACGTATCTGACGTGGACCAACTTACCTCTCAATTTAGAAAAAAGGGTGACCGTCTCGGTGACCTAGTTTCACTCATTATCCATAGTAAAATTTTTCAAAGTAAATAAAACAACGGTATAAGCATGACACAACCCTTAAGCTCAGCCACTCGTCGAAACTTCATACATGGCGCTGGTCTATCCTTAGCCTTACCTTGGCTTGAAAGCATGGGAGCCAATAGCTTAAAACAAGGTAATACGCCCAAACGCTTTGTGAGTGTTTATTTACCCAACGGTGTAGGCATGCCTCTGGCAGAAGACCCAGCTTTTAAAGACTGGAGTTGGTTTCCTCATGGTGGGGAAAGAGACTTCAAGTTCACGAAAGTGCTTGATCCCCTTGAGTCTCAACGTGAAAACTTTACCGTTTACAAAGGCCTTTCTCACCCTGCTGCAAGAACAGTACACGGTCACTCCAATGCTGATCAGTACTTAACAGGAGCCAATATTCCTGGTTCTGGTCTTTACCAAAACACTATTTCTATCGATCAAGTGATTGCTGAAAAAGTTGGCAACCTCACACGACAATCATCCTTAGTGATGTCTTGTAATGGTGGAACAGGTGCTCCTCGTGGGACGCATACTCAATCGTTCAATCGCGATGGTCGCCCCATCCCTCCTCTTCACCAACCGAAACAAATATTTGATAATTTATTCGTAGCAAAAAGTGCAAATGCTCAAGCTCAGCTATCTAGGAGTATGAGTGCCTTAGACACGCTACTAGAAAGTACGAAAGCCCTTCAAAGAAAATTATCTAGCCATGACCAAAAAACACTGGGTCAGTACCTAGACTCTGTTCGTGATACAGAAAAGACATCTTTAAAAGCTCAAAAATGGCTCGATACACCTATGCCACATGTTGAGCCTAGAGGGCTAGTTTTAGAGGCCACCCCTAAAGCAGCTAGAAATTACATTCAATCAATCTATGGACTGATGTACTTAGCTTTTTTAAATGACACCACTCGCGTTTCTACCTTTTCCTATGGTAGAGAAAATGGCGGGGGCATCAATGACTATCTATCCACAGCAGTTGTTAAAGGTAAAGCTCACCAGCTAACACACGAAGTTAAAAAACCTGGTGGCTGGAAAAACCTTGGTCTTTTCAATCGCTTCCAAGCAGAAGAGTTCGGTCGCTTTATTCAAAAACTCAATGATACCAAAGAAGCAAACGGAAATGGCAGTATGTTAGATAACACCTTTGCCCTACATGGATCAGCATCGAGCAGTTTTCATTTATCTCGTAACTACCCCCTACTCTCAGCTGGTGGCAAGAACCTTGGCTTTAACAATGGTCGTTTCTTGAAATTTGGCAAAGGCAATGAGAACAACCAATCTAACGCTGGTATTTTAAGCGACGTAGGCTGGAGAAGTAAAATGGATTACGAAGAAGAAGCTTTAGGCCACTTATTTGTGACCATCCTAAAAAGATTTGATGTCGACACCAATAACTTTGCTGGTTGTGAAGGTGGCTTAGCTCGTGTATAAAGCGATAAAGTCAGTTTTAGATAAATTCTAAAACTGACTCACTCTCTAGCTCAGAAGCAGCTAGTTGAGAAAACATATTATTCGAACTACCTGGCTGAGACCAATCGGCTAATTTTGAAAAAATTCTATCGACATGGGTCAAACCATCGATATCTTTTCCAGGCTTAGAGTAGTTTTCTATTTCACTATCAGGAAACATGTCACCGTAAACACCCCCTTTAACTGGTTCACCAATAAGAATGACACTATTGCCCCTACCGTGATCTGTTCCTCCGTCACCATTGGCAGATAACTGACGTCCAAACTCGCCTCCTATGCACAGCACTAAATTATCAGCCACGTCTGTCTGATACTCTCTTAAAGCTGTAAAAAAGGTGTCTAGGCCACCGCCTGTCGCAAACAAATCACTAAACCTAGAGGTTAAGCTCGCATTTTGTCGTTTATGAGTATCAAAACCACCATAATCTAAGCTCATAGTGGTGGAATTTAAAACATCTCGACATAGTAAACTATCAAAAAGGCTGACCAACTGTCTTTCTAAGCCCCTATTATTTAAACGACTTTCATTATTTTCCCATGCTGAAAAAGGGGTAGCTGCAAAAGACTCTAACCTTGCCCTCACAGCATCGCCCAAATCTCGATAAGTTTTCTCGTGCTGCATAAATATTTGATAGGGACTATCTGAAGCCAACTCTTTTCGTTTAGCTTTATAATAATTCTCTAGTGCTCTACTTGTGACATTTCTATAACCCGTCGCAGAAGGATTCTCAATTAAACTATCTGGTTTATATAGCCCCCAACTTTTACTTCGACTCATTGAAATGACAGAAGTATTGTCATGCAATAAAGGGTCTGTTGCGTGCTCACCATAACAAAAGGTTCTAACATTTGAAGTTAATGAAAGGATAGATTCTCCTTTTTCTTGAGCCAAGCGCCCTCCCCAACCACTGACTTGTCTATTCTCAGGCAGCACCCAATGTTGACCACTTTCAAAAACTCGTGAAGCATGAGAGTGATTACGACTACGTGTACCAAAAACATTATTCACGATAGCGACACGACCTGCTTCATACTCACTCGCCAACCAACCTGCAATGGGGTTTATTCCGAACTGTTGCCCATTGCCAATATCAAAGTGAGAAAAAGAATTGCTCAAGGTTTGCAATGAACTAGCATTTGCAGCAGTGCTAAAACTTGACGCTCTTGAGTTCCAGTAGTGATAGCCATAGTCATTACTATTAGAACTATAACGCGGTGCCAATAAGTGCCTAAAGTCAGGACCACCAGCACAAAATAGATTAACAAGGTTACAAGCATTACTTTCAGCCGCCTTAGAAAAGCTAGGCAAGCTTAGCCCTGCCCCTAAACCAAGACCTAATTGTTGTAAGAAATTTCGACGTTGCATTACTTTCCTTCCTGAGCAAACATATATGGAGTCGCGACAATAAAAGCGATAGCTAAGCCAACTCTTTCATTGGCTTGCCTTAACTTTTTATCATCGTCTGAAGTTAAATTCATTCTGGTTATAGATAAATCCAATAACCTTTCTGTGTGGATCTCTGAAGATAAGTCACTACTACTTATCTCGGCATTAGGTTGATCTGCGTCTGAAAAAACTTGATAGTCTAACCCACTAGCTAACAAAGCATAAACTTGACTGCGTTCTAATAACCCAAAGTTCTCTAGACCATCAGAAATAAAACGTTGCCACAACCATTCAGCAACATACTTTACTGGGTAATACCCTTCGCTATCTGCCTTTAATGCTACGGTCCAATCTCTTGCTTCTCCATTATTTTCATATCGAGAGAATCTCCAGACATCACGTGTGCTCATATCCCATGCGAATCTAAAATGATCGCTTGTTTGAGCTGTCTCTTCACCTTGCATAGAACCAAAAACGCTATGAAATGGTCTGAACGGACCATTGTCCATCTGCATGAGCTCCCAACCATTTAAAAACGATTCAGAAGTATTACTCGTTACATCTGATTTCATTCTTTGATTTATAATAGTTAAACGTTCTAGTGTACTCCAATACCTAAACCTATCTTCATGATGAAAAGCATCTGAAATGGCATAACGCCTAAGAAAAGCAATGAGGCTTTTCTCTGAATTGGCTTTCCAAGCATCAATGATATCAGCTTCCCTTTCAGCACTTGGATGTGGATCACTTAAACCTTGAATGATTTTTAGGGGTAAATTTTCTAAGCTCTCACTTTCATCTATCGCTAGATCTGCTAACTCTCTCAACTTATCTTCTGCGGTATTCCCAGAGATAGAATTATTCAAGATTGTCAAAGAACCAGGGTAATGTTCTTCTTCTCCGAAACTTACCTCATCATCAAGATGGTTTTGATTATTCACTCTCTCGCGTTCCACCCTCATATCTGTAAGAGCTTTGGCAGTATTTCTAATGGTTATTTTTTCATGGGCTTCTGGGTCAACTTCTCCTAAAATCCCAAAAAACAATTGATGAAACTCACGAGCAAAGTCTTCGTTCCCCATGAACATGCCATCAGAAAAACGATTATCTTTATGGTTATACTGAGTTGCTATGGCAGCTGATGTGGCTGCTATACCCAATACTTTTTCATAACTTAATCCACTCGCCAAACCTGTCATAATATCATCATAATACCTAAAAACTTGGCGACTCGTCGCATCGGTTTCTAGATTGATCGCCATATGATCATTGGTTTCATATAAACCGACTCGTTGCCTAACAGGGTTTAAGTTTGGGTCACTGATCGATCTCAACCAAACTTCAGCTGGACCATTCCAACTATCTAAACCATAAGTCCTATCCTTACTTCTTCCTTTACTATCTTTTTCCAATGACCAAACGGCTGAAAGAGAACTCAATTCCCCAGCAACATATTTTTGGCTGTCAGTATCTTGAAAATGAGGGTTAAAAACATTTAAACTCAGCATTTCTTCAATAGCTATTTCTGGGCTCAATGAAGCCCATTCACTTATTTTTTCATCTGATACCTGAGCCCCCAAAGCAAACGTTTGTAAGACTTTTCTCACCTTGGTTTCTGTCCAGTCACTTTCAGTTAAAGGCTTGAAAGATAACATGTTATTTTCTAAACTTGTGGTATCTTCTTCAAACATTTCACTAGCTTTTTGATTCAAAGCTTCAGAAGACCCACCACCTCCTCCACCACATGCAACAGCCAATAAAAGTAAAATGAGGAGAAGGTTACTTTTCACGATATCAAGTTTTATTTAAGGGGGATAATCTTAAGTCGATACGCCTTAAATTTGGTTTAAAAAAAGTAGGACGATTCGTTTTTTATTTCATAGCCACACTTAAGTCCTTGAATTTTAAGAACAACATCTGAAAGAAGTAAATAATCTTACTTTAACACTATTACAAAAATGAGGTTCGCCTATCTATTCAATAAGTTCAACTCTAAAATTCCTAACCTTCTGATGACTCAATGGTACTGTCGTAAAGTTCAAATAAGTTTGAAGAAGTCCTTTTCGCAATGACAACTCAGCTTGCCAAATAATTAAATTTTGAAGACAGACTGCTACACCGATAGGGAATGTGAAATTGACTCCTCTTGAGCGAAGCGAGGAAGTCCACACAGGCATTCCCTCCGGTCTCCTTGGCCCGATAAACTCTCAACTTTTATGACATTTTACTTTTTTCATAAGAAGCGATAGATAAAATATTAATGCACAGCGAACTTATTAAGTTCCTGTTAATGATAGTCTTGTTAAAATTTAAATTCTCCTCAAAAAGGCAACTAATTCATCTTGACCTATTTCATCATCGTAAAATTGAGTGTCTAAATAATTTAGAAAAGCATGATCATGGATATGTTTCCTAAAAAACTCTTCGATGACAGAAACAACGAATTTTGGTCCAATTAAGATGTCCTCTTTCTTTTTCAGACATCTCAAAAGCAAAATGATATCTTCCATATCGTGAGTTTGCTTATCATCCGCAAAGGGTGGCTGAATTCTCCCTCTATCTGAGTAAGCTTTTATTTTAGTACATAGATAAAATGAAAGGTTTAAAATACGGATCGAACACGTTTCTGATAATTCTCTGGTTTCAGTATTCTTCACCCCTTCCTCAAACCATTTATTCGTATCTCCAAATACACCAGATTTATGTGGTAATAGATCTAGCACTAAATCATTATCTTTTACATACCTAACAATGACACCATCTTCTTTCTCATTCAGAAACCCTATATGACGTAACTTTTCATCATATTCATAGTAATCATTCATATGAAAGACTTCTGCTACAACATCAACATCTTTAGTCGTCCGATATGGATCAGGGATCTCTTTCGTTCGATATAATGACAATACAGCTCCACCGACAAATACAAACTCATCACTCAACGAACCTAAAGATTCGACCGTCTTGATCAATCTTTCGATATTTTCATCTCTATACAAACCTAGCACCTTGTTCATCAATTGTCTTGACTATCCATTCCTTTGCTATGACGACTTCTCTAGATCGACCTATACGTAGAGCATCTAGGCAGACTATAAATGAATATATTTGACGATCTTGTAAACATATATCAGGTATTTTTGCGTGAATAGGCTTTAACCCCTTGCCTAATACTTCACCTTCAGAATGCCCCCAAACAATTGGCGCAGACGAAGAAATAATCTTCTCTGCTAAAGGATACGAGCTATAGGCTGTAGGCATACCAACGATATCATCTCCAATAAATGTTGGAGGGAAAAGGTACCTTGATGCGTACACAAAAAACTCTTTCATCACTTCAGGGGCAGGAGCCTGAGTACGGCGCCCGATCAAACCTACTTTTGTTAACATCTGATAGGAACTATGTACTTGAGAATAAGAAACACCTATTGAGCGACTAATTTCTCTTAAGCTCCAAGCACCATCTCGCCACCCAAGTATTTTTAATAGAACAACTACACTCAATCCATTCATAAAGTTTAGTATATCTTATCGATCTACTTTTCAAGATCAATTGATCATATTTTTATGATCAATTGATCTTGAAAAGTAGATCGACTTAAGTTCACGGTTAATAAGGTTTTATCACGGAGTCTCCCAAAAACTCATCTTCCAAAGAACCCTCAAAAATTTTCTTAGGGTTATTTGAGGAAAGAGATTCTGTGAAGTCCCACTTTTTCTCTAAGTTGCATTCAATGAGTTTGAGTCCTTGCTTTTGGGCAAACAGCCGTACTGAAGTTGTTTTACCAATTTGTCGGGCTCCCCTAATAATCAACGGTTTCCGGTTATGTTCACGATAATACTATTTGGATATAACCAACACATACCATACGCATAGGAGAAAGCGGTTCGCTTTTTGACTCTGCCATGATGTCTAAGCAAGGCAAGGCCATCGCAGCTCCACCCACTCCATGTAGAAATGACTTTCTATTTAAATTGAATATTCGACTCATTTTATTTCCTTAAATATCTTGTATCTTAATGTTTCTTGACTCTTAATCATTTGGTGATCTCGTCCAGGATTTTCCTACGACGTTATTATTAAAATCTGGATTGTACGTCTCTTCCATAGAAAGTTTTTCGACATGGCCATCCGCAAACAAATAGTTATGCTCTTCTTGATGTGGAGCTAGCTGTATCGCAAAAGCCCAAGGTCTCTTCACTCCAGCAAGATACTTAGCACTGAGCTTCCCCCAATTCGTCTCTGCTAAAAGAAGCGTGCCTGAAGGGTCTGGCACGTCCGTCGCCTTCACCGAAAAACGGACCCCTCTATCCCTGAAATTTGAAAAGCCTCCTCTGTTATAACCGCTCTGGTTACAGTTTAAAGCATAGCTCCTTAGCCAGTTCCCCTCTCGCCAGTCATTTGGGCATTCATAAATATTTTGTTCAACTTGAACTGATTCAGGGTTGTAAAAATTTCGCTTGTTCGCTTCAGCTATCGTTAGGTTTCTTCCATCATAGCCAAATCCAAGGCCATCATCCCATGAAATATTACCCTCATTAGAGCCGTCTACATTGCTATTAGCAATGGGGTAAAAACCATCATCACTTAAATAAAAACTCATAGCTAAATTTATGTTTTTATAATTCTGACCACAACTCAATTGCCTTGAAAATTCAATGGCCTTTTTTAGACTTGGCTGAAGTACGGACACGAGTAAAAGCATCACGGCCATGACAACAAAAAACTCTATTAAAGTAAACCTTTTTATCATCATCTTCATAAAAAATAATCCCTCATTAAAAATGACTTTGTCACATCCCCTTTCTACGTTTCATTTATTTTATAATTTTTTTGTCATTTTTTGTGCCATCCATTTCCTTGTTTTATATTTGAACAGAACGAAGCCAGTGTTTATCGTTCTCTCTTATAAATTATCGTTTTAAAGTGTTATTTTTATATAAATAGATTTATTTATTATAGATCAATTTTAAATTCAGAGCTATCCTCTATTGGGTTTCTATATAAATAATTCTCATGAAATATTACTTTTTAGGTCTTCTATTTATCTTAAATAGCCTTTTATTAAAAGCTGATATAAAAAGTACTCGTGGGGAAATTTCTTTTGATAGAAATTCTGATGGTCAGTCAGAAATGGACATTAAAGCTGATGGGATTCGTTTTGGAGCAGGAGACATCAATTCAAGTTTACAGTTTAATGGAACGCTAGGTTATGACTTTTCAACGACCTCTGCCAACCTCAATTTAAATGACTCTTCTCAGAATGTCAGTTTTATTTTTGCTGATAGTTCAAGTGATAATTTAGAGATAAATCTGCCTTATGCCGGCAATGTAAAAGGGCGATCTTATACCATTAAGAAAACAAGCTCTCTAAACAATGTGTGGATAAGAGGAGGAGGTAATTATATCGATCAAATTTTGATTTATGAAATGTGTGAACAACTTAATCAGGCCCTTCCCGAAATCACCTTTTTAAGTAATGGTCTACAGTGGTATAGCCTGCATAAATCTGCCGACATTCAAGAATTAGGCTCCAGCAACTTAGTCTTATGGCATAAACATGACCTGACAGCAGGGGCGACCGTTAGTGACACAAGTTTATCAGGGGATGACAATGAAGGAACTTTAGTAGGTACAACTTATTCAGACAATACAACTTTAGCAAAAGTTCATCGAGGTCTTAACTTTGATGGAACAGATGATTACGTTGATATCCCAGATAGTAACAGCTTAGATATCAATAAAAATATCACCATTTGCCTTTGGTTCAATATTGATAGCTATGTTAATACTTTCCCCACTTTATATGCTAAAGGAACCGGTAACTATCGTCTTTTTTTAACGAGCGCTACCCAGAAGATACAAGTTAGATTCACGGGGTTAAGCTATATCAATTCCGACTATCTCTTTGTAACAAATGAGTGGTACCATGTTGTTGTTACCTTTAATGGAACGGATAAAAAAATATATATTAATGGCACATTAGATACCCATGATGTTGAAGTAGGAAGCATCACAACAAATAATGCTGATTTTGTTGTAGGAAATTTTGATGAAGCCGGTGCTCGGTCTTTCAAGGGGGCAATAGACGACTTTAGAGTTTACAATAAAGCTTTGGATTCTCAACAAATCTTAGCTTTATACCAAGCCAATTTATAAAAAGTACTCACTTTCTCTATCGTATATATGTGACAGAGCCTAATTATGAGCGAAACGAATGAAATTCCGCCTCTTTTAATAGGGCATCAATCTTCTTTGAAACTATGGTGCCGTTATATCAAAGAATACCTCAAGAGTGTCTGTATCCCTCCCATCTAGAACTTGGCCCAAATTTCCAACCATTGATTCGCCCGAACGAGCGATGAAGTATGTGGACCTGCAGAGACCTCATCAACATCCGTATAAGTATCTGCCATCACAGGAACTAAATCCTGAACATTTAAAACATCTCGATAATCATCATTAAAGATATTCTAGATTTATTCTTTCTCAATCTTTTTGATTTTATCTACATGCCATTCTAAGAAATGACTCATTCTATTATTTTTAGCTAAAGCAACACAATAAAACAAACCTAACTCATCACCTATTGATTCATAATATCTAAATGGAAAATTTAACGCTAGGCTTAAAAAGTAGTCACGGCCTAAGATAAACGTAGGACTTTCTGCTATCAAGGTTAACATTCTTTCTACATGAGATAAATCTGCCTCAGAACTCTTAAAAATACTCTTCAATTCTTCTATTTCATGTTTCAACGTCACCCATGGTTCGCATTGCTGGCAAGCTTTATCACTTTCGATTAATTTTTTATACCCAACTAAGACGGCCATATCTTCATAGGCACTATTCATTAAACAGGCTCCTCCATGTTCGTACTGATCTGGGATTCTATAATAAGTATGTCCAAATTCATGAGCTAAATAATAAGCGCCCATAGCTTTATTTTTTATTGAACGTTCAACTTGTTCAGATTTAATACTCAAGCCTTTCACACTCCCGTATAGTTACATCGTATTAATCATGAGACACTTGCCTTCACTCTCTAGTCTCTTGGGACTATCGTAACCCGAACCACCTATTTTAGCATGTTTAAATATACAATGTAAATATGGCTTTGTGATATCATCTGCTAGTATTAATCCATTAGTGATTACTAGATCGAACTTGTCTTGTTTCCACATCTGTGTGATCCATTCTTGATTTGATTGCCATTTCACACCAGGGTCTTTCATAAGCTGATCGCCTTCAGGTGTTCTTAAAGTCGACAACCATTTTCGTTTTTCTAACCAGACATTTTGTATTGGCAGCCATGCATCTTTGTGACGTGTTAACTTTTCCTCAGGTAAAAACTGACGCATAGATGTAATAGGCCATTGTAATAAAAACCGTTGAGTTTCATTTTTATACTTCTTAGCTAACTCCCAAAACTCGTCATTCGACATCTCAGGAGAATAACGTCGTTTTATAAAATCTTTATAAAAATCTAAATCATTGACAGGTTTTTGAAAGACATCTCGTAATAACTCTTCTTCTAAGCTTCCTATTTCAAACTGTAAAGGAGCATTTAGTTTC
>JACLAC010006123.1_pt1 | contig 26777 bp, 20 predicted proteins | sample 8027881 | NCBI WGS metagenome assembly JACLAC01 (sample SAMN15725517, study PRJNA655200) | protist metagenome | isolation source: fluorescence activated cell sorting (FACS) single amplified genomes of... | place: Spain: Blaines Bay Microbial Observatory, Mediterranean Sea | collected 2016-01-19 | reverse complement strand
GCTTTGGTCTTGAAGTTGTTTCGTATCAAGAAATGTTGAAATAAAAGATGATCGTCGATCATCTTCAGGGCTCAGTGCTACCGTTCGATTGCGACGTCGCTTTTCTCGCAACCTAGCTTGGGTGCGACGTGCAATCATTGAACGTCTCACTAATGCCAAACGACTGTCAGCAAATCCATGAAGATCGTGATGCTGTTCACGATTGTTCCTGAAATTCACGATTTAATAATAAATTCACTTGCAACACGGACGAGAACGATTCGTATACTTTATCGTTTTTTATCGTTACCATTTAAGTCCGCTTATGTCCGGCGGACGACCAACCAGGGCTATAATAACCATTTATTGATCCAAGTTAATTTTCGTCCCGAGTAAGTCTCTTTATCTGGGTTGATACTTTTTCTAACTTTTTTATATTTAGGTCTGTTTCATATACGCGACGTAGTATCGACTAGTGAGTCATTTTAATCTATTGAAAAGACTATAAAAAGTTAATGAACTTATACACTTTTACTTAATGCATCTAATTGCAGGTAATGATACCTTGGATTCACCAAAATGTATAGTTGGACCGCGACCAAGTATGTTTATCCAAAAACAAATCACTTTTTTGATATGTCCAGGGAGCTATAGGAAAGATTTACTGTCCTAGACTAAAGTTTTAATTGAATTAAACGGAAAAGTCATCCAAAATACGATTTCTGATCGGCACAAAATATACACTTTTTGTTGAAAAGTCCAGATTATTGATGAAATGGTGCAATGAATGCAGCAGATGCGAGTTTATTTAATAGATATTGACCATATTGATAAATTAAATTTGCATCAAAAACTCAATTGTGGCTCTCAATGCGCGAAAGTTTGGCGATTTCTTATAAGGGTACCATTGTCGGCAGATTTTTGGCCCATAGTTAGTTTAAATCAAGCAAAATTGTAAGCTATTGTTCGAAATGGTTTACGCGCTAAATACCCTAGGCACCGTACCCTTAAAATGACGATCATTTTTCTGAATTTTCAATTTAAGCCTCTTAATGGGCTCAAAATGATTGATTTAAAATGATATTTAAGAATGTGACCTCGTATGATATTAATTTAATGTAACGTTTTTATATTTTTTCTATTCAAAGTTAAATAACGGTCTTCTGAATGAAGTTCAAGTCTTTTAGTTTTTGATTCTGAATACGCTTTTATTCAAACGTATTAGCGGTTGACAATGTGGGATTTAAGCACAGTCTGTTAGACTAGAAATATTATTCGATGAATTTTTATGGTTATTCTATTAACAGATATTCGTGCGGTCGTTTTGGATGAGACTAATCGATAAAAAGCGTAATACTAATTTCAGTCAGACTCATTTCTGGGTCGTATTGATCCAAAAACTCAATTTCAGCCCGGCATAACTTCGAAATTTAGCACGAATTGCTACAAAAATAAGGGTGAAAATGCCATTTTCAAGGTCAAAAATGGTAATCGACTGTATATTTTGGTTTCTAGTTGCGAAAAATGTCTCGCGTTGATCGCCGAGGCTTTTTCGAGATCGGTCGGAGCTACCCTTAATCTAATGCACATTACACGCTCATTATAAAAAGGGTTGAAAATGTTCGTTTCCACTCATCAAAAAAATTTTTTCACATTTTAAAATGCCAAGTTTCTTGTAAAAACTCCATTTTAACTATCCCACAATTTAACCAATTTTTATGGTGCTTTGAAAAAAAAATAATTTGTAAAAAGTTTTTGTATCAGCCGTTCTCTTATTGGATGAACTTCAAAATGATCCTCTTTTTCTGATTTGGTAACAGGAACGAATTCTGATCAAGAGGCCACTTCTCTTTTTATTCAATTAAGGGTCCATGTCACACTTTTATAAAATAATACAATTAAAATAATACAAATAAATAAAAATAAGTAAAATATTTATCTAACTTAATCGTTTTACTATGACAGTAGTGAGTGGAGACTCTATAGTTAGGGAGGTCACGTGGGTTTCCTGTAGAAACACAAACATAAAAAGTGCCGCTGCATAACTTGAATTGAACTTTATGAAAGAAAAGCACGTGATCACCCTAGTTATGAATTCCTGCGGAGAGACCCTAGATCCGATACGATGTCCGAGAATCCGGTTTTCTATTTAATTCTCTTTTTGTTTTTTAAACAACTGCCAAATTGAATATAAATAATCAGAATGAAACTGATTCGAGTGATCACGTGACCAATAATAATATGAGACCTGACTGTATTTCATTCTTAATGAATATAAATTGTGGGAAACTTAAAAATTGACATCTGATTTATAGTTAGGGTGGTCACAGAGATACGACAGTTGGATGCAGACCACCCTAACACTAAATTATAAAAGTTTCAAGTTTTGTTAATGCGTGGGTTAAGTTTGAGATGGGTCAGGTCAGGGTCAATTCAGGGTCAAATTAGGGCTTGATCATTTTAAGGTCAAATTAGGGCCAGGTTAGACCTAAGGGTCGAGTTAAGGTTAGGTTATGATCATGTTGGGGTGACGTTAGGGTCACGTTTGGGTCATGTGAGGGTCAAATTTGGGTCATGTTAGGTCAAATTGGATGGGGGTTTTCGAATCGAAAACTTTTCGATAGGCTTTATTCAAAAGCTGGCTTTTAACAACCTTGCTTTCAATGTATCACTCAAAAAAACGCGTAAATAACACTCCTGAACCTATATCAACCCTTCTAGTAATTGTTTTCAACCCTTTTTTTCGATTGAACGTTTTTTCGTCCTCTATTAAATATTCGATTTTCGGATAAGTGCTGCGAAGAAGAATTGGTTTTGTACTTTTCGCTCGATTGAATTGAAGAAAAAGAATCTAACAGAGTGAAAATAATTTATCTCCTGTTACGTCAAGCTCAGATTTTCTCCAGAAACTTACTTAACCCCCGTTCTAAGTGTATTTAAACCGGTAAACGTTAGGCTGGAAACATAAGTTAGAAACAAAATTAAGTTGGAAACATCGCGTTGGAAAAAACCAGTACATTACGGTATAAAATAACGATCAAACGCGGTTTCTTTTGGTAAATATGGAACATGGAAGTGTCTGAAGCGTTTTATAAGTAGAGAATAAATATAAAAAGTCATTTCATTTCCGTGTCGATCGATATAAGGGTTATAATTGTTATGATTGTAAACTCGAAACCCAGATTATAATTTTAAACAAGGACCCCTCAAGTGGAAAAAACTTCTCGGTATTCTGTAAAAATGCTTTTTAGTCCACCCAAATCATATTTTCCTCGATTCAATTTAACCCTCGTGCATTAAACTGACAGTTATTTGATGAAAATAGGTATTAAGTGATTTGTATGGGTTAATTTCTGGCGGTTAAAGATTTTAAATGAGCATCGCAGACCTTCGAAACCACATTGGAGATTATAAAAGACACTTTATACATGCGTCCACCTATATATTAAGAAATATAACCTTTTAATATTATTTATTGACCATCAAGGCCAGGTTCGCCACTCTAATCTTGACCCCCTATATAATAAGTGCGAATGATCATGACTAGATTGAATTCCGAGAATTTTTCGAGGTCTAGGAAGCGTGGAAAAATCATTTTCTGACTAAATTTCTTCGATAGAACTCGCCGAGATCTTCAAAATCGACACGATTTTTTCGAATATTCTTGAATATTCTTGAATAAAAACGTGTTTGAAATAGTTTTTCCTAAACCCGCAAAAAATGGCAGCACGCGGCAAGGACGTGCTATACATGAATCGATTCCTCTCGGGCTTCTGCATCTCATGGTATATATGACCAACCACGGGGGACCGCGGGAAAAATGGTTTTGTACCAAAAACCGACCAAAAATGTAATTTTACGGGGGTTAAAATTGCGTAGGTTCACTCAAAATCAAATAAACCTACACTCAAAAGCCTCCTAAAATCACTGTAAAGTTATGAATAGCAATTAGGCAAAATTTCATGAGAGAACACCTACGCATATTTGTGCTACCTACGCAATTACGATTTTTTATCAAAATTTCTAGAATCAGATTCCCAGGGAATCCGGCCAAAATTTTTATATCATGAGATTCAGCATCACTTACTGCATCGAATAACCTATTTGAACCACGAAAAATATCCACAGGAAAAAATTTAACTTCTCGGAATTCAGCCTAATCATGACGATACATTTTTATAATCAAAGGCAAATATTGAACTTGATGATAATCAAAACGATAAAGTACACTTAAGTTACGCAAGACCGGCATGTCTCGACGCCAAGGACCGTCCGTGGGGCCCTAATGATTTCAAAATTACCTTTCAGGCGAAGTTGAACTTTCGGATTCGTTATTTCGTTGATTGAATTCAGCCAATAGCTGTCGATGAACTGTTTGACTTGATCCCGGTCTCTGATTGGTCGGAAGATATGATTGGCTGATTGCTTGACACGTTCCAACAGTGGTTGATCTTTTTAAATATTTCTCTTGGGCGATGGCAGCTATTTGTCCGCTCATTTCAAATCCTGAGCTCTGATTGGTTGAAATCTCATTTTGAAGTGAGACAGAACGATCTCTTTCAGTTGTTGTTGTTGCACCATTTCCAGCTGCTTGTCGAAGTCGGTCTGAGTTGATGATAGGTCCATTTTCATTGGTTGGAATGTTCGAGCTAAAAATGGGTTGTGTGGCACAATGTTGGGTTTTGGTCCAAAACTTTTGGATGGGAAAAGATTTGGCCAAAATTTACCTGAGGAGCAGAATGTCAGATTCAAGCGAACGCGGACGGGACGGACGTGAACTCGAAACTGAATTTGATCGTCCGACACGATAAGGCACTTGACTGTCAGAACGTAAAAGGCCACTTTGGAGACGCACCACACTTTTTTACATTCAGAATAAGTTATTTAACAGTTACAGTTTATCTTATACGAATTTAACCATCTTTAACTCAAATTCAAGGCGATAAATCCGAGTTTAACGTCATGGCAAGTCAATTTAAGCCTACTTTAGGAACAGATTGGTCATTAATGACCATAAATTGTCGTTGATACCCCTAAGATTTTCTCACCCTTGAATAAAGTAGCAATAAAATCGTTTAATCTTATTTTAGTTTTCTCATACGTTTGTCGCCACCGTCCGGGTGGCCATGACGGCTGTCAAGCTTTCGTCCAGACCTTGTGACTCAAATTTGAAAATAGACATAAAGTCATCACTGGGCTCCAATAAAACTGAAAACTTTCATCCAGCTGCTTGAACTGATTGCAGCTGGTGAAAAAATCCCGGCGCCGAAGTTTTTCCTGACCCTCTACCCTTAAAATTGATCTGAACGTATTCCTTTGAGGTCGATTGTGTTGCATGAAAAGACGTTTGTCCACATGTTTGGGAGAATGATAAACTGATGAACTCGGAGAGGCACATGATTGGTTAAGATTACGAGCTTCAAATGTGATTTTAAAAATTTCAAACCGTGGTTGACCGTGGACATCGAGCGTGTAGGTGTCTGTAGGTTTTTAATAAAAACTGATCGAAACAACTACCCTTAATTAAAAATCCCGATTAATGCAATCTTGAACAGTATTTACTGCCTTATTCAGTAAACATCCTTGAGTAGGTGAATTATGACGATAATATAGGTCCACACGGATATATCATGATACTTTCCCCATTGATCATTAAAGAAAACTGGGTATAAAATACCATGGAACAATCCGGTGCCACCTATAAAAAGGATTAAAGCAAAGTTGCCATGGCCCTTGGAATCTGAATATGTCATGTAATACCCTTGAGGGCTGTTATCACATGGCTCATCCTAAGATAATCCCAATCGACTAAATTACAAGGTCTACCCATAAGGACACACCACCCATTTACACTCAACTATAACTAGGGTTAGAACGTTCACACTTGAACCGTCAGGTGAACCAATTTAAAATTATAGTGCGGACGAATCTCACTCATTTAAACATTTTTTTCTACTACACCCGAATTCTGAGTGTAGTACCTTTTTGAAATCACATTCCTATTTGTTTTGGGTTTAATATTTGAACTTTTGCATCGAGTTGTTCGATTCGATTGGATAAATTATAAATTCTAGCATTCTGATTGGCTAACGCATTTCCGGCATCACCCAAAATCTCTTCAGCAAAAGAAGCCAAACAGGACAATTGACGAATTATATTTGACAATGTTTGATTTGTTATATCTGTTTTTGTTTGCAAATATTTTCATATTTTGGTCAATTTTGCATGCCTATGACTGTATTCTTGAGAAATTATATGTAATTTATGACCAAAAAAGTGTAATATTTGACCAAAAAAAGTTCGAAACCAACCATTATGGCCAATTTTGCATTGCTAGGAAGCTTCGGAAAAAATCACATTTCAAGTTATTTTTGACAAAAAGTTTGAAACCGTACATTTTGACCAATTTTGCACACCCAGGACTATATTTTCAAAAAAACATATAAAGCAAAATTTTTGACGACAAATTTTCAAACCAACCACTTACTTATTTATTTAGCGTTCAATTTAGAGGGTTCACGGAGGACTGCCAAGGTCAGATCTTGAAGTCTCGAGTGCCGATTTTAAAAATTTAAAAGCCGGTGGTATTAACCGGTGAAAATCAAATCTGTGGACCAATGAAAAGATGGGAACCGCATTGACGTCAGAAAAATTTTCAGATTTTCAGACTGTTTGAAATTCAATGAAGTCTGATTCGGTTAAAGTACTTTCTATTAATCGTTAAAACAATTAAAATAATTTTATGACACAATAAAAAATGGATTAGAGTGTTAATGATGGTTCTTAATGAGTTTAACCCAGAACATCCCTAGATATACAGATCACTTCCACTTCCGCGGTTTCTAAACGCCAGAAAGTTTTATGGAGAGACCACCGACTAAGTGGAATTTGCGTAGGTTGCATTAAATATTTACATTGCCTGGATTTAGACCCGATTCCGTGATTGAAAATTTAAAAAATATCACAAAAATGATGCTAACCTACGTTTTTACGCCGACCAAAAACACCTAGCCTTAAAAATGCATCATTTGAAAATTCGAAAAATTTGTTTTTGGAAAATTCATGAATATCGTGAAAACGGCCACGATGTGGATTAATGATCAAACGCGATTTTGCACGATTAGTGGGATTTGAATTAGAGCCAAAATAAAGAAAAAAATCTCAAAAACTATTTATTTTTGGTCTACTGCTCTTCAATATCTAATTTTTCCCGTCCGGACACGTCCGCCAAAAAACGGGCACAGTCAGATCGTGGAATTGAAAATAAAGTTATGGTTTTTGGATTATGCAAAAATATTAATCTATGGAGTACCCTTAAGGGTAGTTCAGATGGGAGTCCATTTCACTTTTGAATTCAATCTCGGAGACAGGCGGAGACAGGCGAACCCGACTCGAAAATTGGGTGACGTCATCTTCAATAGATTCTCAATCGATCTAGATATGAGTCATTATGAAATCTCAATCACATCACAGAGAATCGAACCTCGAAATTTTTGGTCCGAACTCCCCTCTGGACTACCCTTAATTTCGCATAATCTTGAAATTAGAAAATTATTTCCGCAATTTTATAAATCACGTGACCGGTAATGTTTTAACCTGTTTTAACCGTTATGCGATTTGTCAATCTGATTAACCTTTAACCAGTCTGTTGTGGTGACAGGATTGTGACAATTTGTGACACGTACAGGTTAAACTACAAAGTGACAAAGTCTCACGTGACCTCACCAAAGTCAGGTTCCTAATGACATTGAAACAGGTGATTTTTAATTGACCGTGATAAATTCCGTCCAAGGATATGAAAATGAATTCCCTGGGAAACCAATTTTCCGAGAAAATTTTTGTTCCACCTACGCATACGGTTATGAGCCCTCCTTAAAATGAAAAAATAAATTTTAATTTTTTGGATGGGAATAATCCGAAATGAGCCAAAATAATCCAGATAATCCTAGATTATCTCAAATTATCCAATCGATCACTTACAGTCAACTCTCATATACAGCGATGTTTTCTCATTACTGTACATTACTGTATGTCAAAAAGAGCCACCAAATTACAGTGAAAAACAACTTTTACCCAAGTTTAAGACCTCAAAGCCCGGTATGAGATTATTATGAGTCATAAAAATGTGTCATAAAAACCCCGATTTTCCGATCTGTTAGATTTGTGATCAATCAAAGGATCTGACATGAGCCGGAAATGGATGATCGTGTGCCGACCCCTATTTTCTGCCTTTGAATAAATTTGGACTGTCCAGTTATTTATTTTACGACTATCGGGAGTATCCGTTTATGTTTGGAGGAAATCGTACCCCGTACCGTAGTACTACGTAAATATCATCCGACAGATTATCACTTCATAAATCTATCAAAAAATCATATGGTACTAGACTATCAATCATCGGTGTAGTAGGGTGTTGTAGAAAAATCCGATTGTAAAACTTTCAGATAAAACAGATAATCGGTCAGAAATGGATCATCTGTCACAGGTGTGGCGCGATAATTGCAATCCAGGCAATAAAATGGCATGAACAGACGAACAGACAAAGGTGCACATTTTACGATCTGGAAACGTCGTTACTTGGAAACATGTTTATAATTGGAAAATACACAATTTCTATTGTTTTAGACTGTTACAGATTCTTATTCAATTGAATCGAGACCTGACTGTATGTCCGAATCCATTTTCCGGCTCATCATCTTACTATGTTACTGTATGCCTGAAGTTTAAGGGTAGACTTGTCAGCTCCAAAATCTCTGGAACCATAATATTTTGTAATACATGGAAATTTTACGCTGAGGACCCCGCCTTTAACTCTTATTGGCAAATCCTGGAAAATTCATCCATGCGAATTTCATGAGTAGCTACTCGAAAAGCTCTGAAAATTTTTTTGGATGAGTTTTCCAGAAATCGGTCCGGGTCATGCCAATAAGAGTTAGTTTCGTATGGGTTTTGGCTGGGTTGGATTGATTTTACTTGGAACATATTTTGGAATTTGAATCTAATTTTTCCCTGGGAATTTTTGTGATTGAAATCAAAGCCCATAAATGGTAATAAATCTATTCAAGATTTATAGTGCGTGATTTCTTGTGGTAAATGGAAACTTTCTGATAGACTAGAAATCTTGAAAATCTTTCAAAATCAAAATTTTGGAGACTATAAATTTTCGTCAAAACCGTGCTTAGATTTTTTGCCGGGAAATGAAGTATTTCACACGAGTAAATGATTAATATGTATAGTAAACAACTCTATTTTATGTTCTATTTTAAGTTCTACTCGAAGTCAATTCTAATCTCAAGTTCAATTAGCTCTGGTATAAGGGTCCAATTTGGGTCACGTGAGGCCAGGTCACGTGATATCGTTTAATATGAGTTAGTTTTCTCCATGGGGCCAAGATTAAAATTCTAATTCTTTCAAATCTTTTCTTCCCTTCCCATGACTCATGGTCTTATATGGGTCTATATGGCTCTAATTTGCCCAAAGTGACCATAAGTTGATTGACCAATCAGAGGTTGGGTTGGCTATGGTCTAGAAAAGGACATTGACAGTGTATTTAGTCTGGCCGTGTTTCCATTCTTTCAAATAATTTTCCTTTGAATCACAATTAATCAGAGCGATCACGTGATGATGATGTCACGTGGTGAATTTCATTTTTAACAAAATTCAAAACTTTACGCTTTTAAAGGAATTTACACGCTAAAATATTGCCGCGATCTGAAATATAGGGGGAACGGTATTAGAACATCATTTTTAACTTGGGTTCAATGCGTGAAAAAAACGAACTGAAAGTGCTTAAATTATTAATTATAAGATTTATATAATTTAACGATGATTCATAATTTATGACTCATTCAAATAATGATTTGCAAACAATCCTGAAAATGATTCAAACGGTCCATCGATCTCATTGGACCGGGCGGGCAACCGTTCCGGTACAATAAATCGTTGGTGGAATGGCTTTTAGCGGCTTTTTACCTGTCCACACTACCCTTAAAAATTTCTAATATTTTTTTGAAATTTTTGAATTTTTTGAAAATTCGAAAAAAAGAAGTTCCATCAATGGAAGTTTCTAGAAAAAAAATGAAGCCACGTCCCATTAGATCGTAATTATGATATTTTCTTAATAAAGTTCTTCATAATTTCTTCATAGTTCTTTCTCTGTTTGGATGAATCTCGTTCGTCTGGCCCTGGCGATTGTAGTATGAGGGGCTCCCTCTATCTTTCTTTTACTCCAAATGTCCAAATGAGAGATGACACACCCGCCAGCTACTTACTACACTCGAGCCAAAACAGACAACACACGCACCACACTAAAACAAACGTTTCATTTTAAAATTTTTAAACTCTAGATGACGCTAAATAGAACATGTTCCATCATAGCATCATTCAGATTTCAAATCAGGACTAGGAATTCCAAACCATGCCAAAATAGGCCAGAATGAACCCAAACCAAGCTCCATTTTAAAAGGCCCGAACCGGGCAAGTTATGACTAGGCTGAATATTTTTCTTACTTTCGGTACTTTCAATCAGGCCTCCGCAGGACGTGGACGTCCTCGCCGCCTTGGATTACCAAATTCCTTCAAAGATCCAGGATGGCGAGGACGTCGACGTCCTGAGGAGCCTTGCTTTTGATTTCCAGCTAGCAAACGATCATTTTAGGCAAACGTAATGAAATGGATAAATAATCGAAGATGAAAAAATTTCCGAATTCAGCCTGAAATGACCTGACGATTTGGGTAAAAAAATACCAGCTCAAAAGACCCAATTTTTCACATCAATGAGCCCCAAGTAAACACACGTGACAGACCGGAAGTCAGGCGCAAATCATGATTCGCCGAGCACCATAAAATGTTTTAATATTTGGATATTTACTAAAGCTTGATTGAAATGGGCTTAAATTGAGTCTGAATCAGCATACACATGAGACATATGCAGATTAACACATTCTTTACCACCTATCAACATTTATATTCAGGGTTATTCACACTTCAAAATCGAAACTAAGCGATAAATACTGTACTTGGTACATGTCTCAAGTTGATTAATACAAGGGTATTTGTACACTCGGTACAAAATAACCCAGCTGCTTGCCAGAAATGGTCAGAAATAACCAGGACGTACCAGGTACATGTAATTTGAACTTGGATGACCCAATTTCAAGGCGGATCAAGAAATGAGATATTTGAAGGATAGGGTGTTTGACTTAAAATTTTTTAAAGTCGAAGACCCTTGAGCCAGTTTCAACTTGTTGACCCAATCTGATTAGCTCAACGATAGTCATCTCGATTAGCCACTTGCATCAAATCAACCGTGAAAAGTTTACCCGTACTCCAAACACAAAATTTCAAAATAATACTGATTCTGGGTCGGGAAAACTGGGAAACTAGGTACTGCGATTTAGGGTAATTTTCGGGGGATTCTTACTTATGATTTTTGCCTAAACTAGGCATTTTCTAGCTGAAAATCAAAAAAGAAACCCTGGAGAATGGACAAAGTCTGCCCGGACAAAGTCTAAACAATAGACCCAGACTTAATTTTAAATTAGCAATCACGCAGCGTGAGATATGGTTTCTAAGTCCCTATAGTATCTTTCAATTCAAATGTGGTTTGAAAAGAACAAAACAAGTTTCTATTCAAAATCATATTTTCAATTTCAACCGCGGTTAAAGTTTTAAACCACGATTTAGTCTGGCCATACATTATTAAGGATACAATAGTCATTTTGAATTTTTTTTTTCGAATTCGGTATTTTTAAACCATGATTATTTTGATTTCTGTCGAAATTCAGAAATATTCATTAAAAGATACCATAATCATATCGCAATTTATGTCCAAATCAAAATGACTATCCTTGTAAAAATCCAGATTTTGGACAAAATTAAAAAAAAAATTCAAAATGACTATGGTATCCTTAAAGTTTAAGGCTTAAACGACGGCCCTTTTGTCAAAAAATTCTAGAACTTTCTCTTTACAAACCTTCAAATCTTCTTTCAAATCTTTCTCTTTGATTTTCTCGATTTTTCTTAATTTTTGTTCTCTAGAAATGCGATTCTGTTTTCCATCAACCTCATCATCAATTTGAAATGAGTCATTTAAAATTAACCAATCAGAGCGCGATTTGGTTTCACTCATTGAAGACGTTGGAGAGCGAGAAAAGTTTTTCGAATCCCAAACTGCGGACGAAGCAGGCCGGGGCGGGACGGATTAGAACGAATCGGTCCGACGAATTCAAGAAAATTATTTTGTTGTTGTTTTTTTATTTATTTAGATTGTTAAGGCTTTATTAGAAACATGAGGTAACATAACATACTGTTATGTAACGTACTGTTACGTAACATATTATTACGTAACATACTGTTACGTAACAAAGAGTGTCGTCATTCTTGAAAACGTTTGAATATATACGTCCTATAGGCAAAGAATCCAACGCCAAGACAGAGTATCACGCCCCATAAACAAGCTTAAATATTGGTTAACTCCCCGAAAGTATCGATTCCCCGAAAATATCGACTTGCCGAAATTAGCGACTCTTCGAAAGTATCTACTCCCCGAAAGTATCGACTCTCCGGAAGTATCGATTCTTCGAAAAAAACGAGAAGATTTAAAAATTTTGTTTTTTTTGTCGAGTGCGCCAATTTTTCGGGTGCAAAGTTATGATCTTTTTTTACCTGATACAATAAATATCCATTTAAAAGTTTTAGTTGCAGTAGGTGATGCTGAATCAATAATGGCCGCGAGTGAATCTGTTCCTTTTGTTGTATTTTGTTCCCAATAAATACCATTCCAATTTGGACCATATAGGGTCATTCCTATAGCAGGCGATAGTACTAAAAACGAGAATTTAGGTCATCGAAAATGTCGATCGTTCGAAAATATGGATTTTCGGGGATTTACCTAAAAGTGGCATAACAGAAAACCAAGCTATAAGTGAGAGAACAGCTCCAAGAGCACGTCCAAGATGCCACCATAAATGTTCGTGTCCATGCTTTCGGAAGAATGATCGAAACGTTACCACAAATAAAACATATCTGAAATATCAGTTTTAGATTTGGGACAAGATTTGGGTTGGGTTGGAATTAAGCATACTCACCCTGAAGCCAGGCCATCTGCAGCTTTCAAAGGGTTTGAAATCAGATTTATTTGTACATTTTCAACGGTTCTTGCTGAATGTCTTGGGCTGAAAATCGAAAATGAAAAATTCTCGAAATTCTCCCCTCTATCGTGCAAGAAGTCGTGCAAAAATCGTGATTTCAAACCCTGGCTTTTGTAAAAAGAGATAAAAGAAACCACCTGACCTCATTTGTTTCCATCAAGGGTTCAGTTAATTTTTCATCTTTCAATGTTGATAACAAGCATGGCATTGATGTTGGACCAACGACGAAACCAGCAGCGGTAACAGATACCATACCAGTTAAAACAGGTAAAAAACTATACAGTATTGTTGCAACAAATGCCGAAAGCTTATTGGATATTAATTTTTCATTGAACAGTCTAGAATCAGTCTGAATAATCTGATTCTCAGAAAAAGTCGACTTTATGAAAGCTTCAAGCCTCTGAAAAATTCGATTTTACGAAAGATTTGATTTCCCGAAAAACTCGATTCTACGAAAGATACGAATCTTCGAAAACGTCGATTCTACGAAAGATTCGAATCTCCGAATAAGTCGATTCTACGAAAAAATTTGAATCTGTCGAAAAACTGAAAAATTCGATTCTTCGAAAGATTCGAATTTTCAGACGGTGGTTAGTATGAGTCATATCCATTCCAAATGCGAGTGACCACAACCGAGAACTACAACGCGAAAGAAAACACACAATGTGGTTGATAAAACGCATCCAATAATAAGTGCTGGTTTATAAATATTTTCCAATAGATGGCGAAATTTTCGCAACTGCGCCTCCACCATTCCAGTGATTGGCCTATCACAGCGTGGGGATCCAAAAGATGATCCATTTGTAGGATTATCGGCAGACAGGGTATCATTTATCATTATCACAGGATCGGGCATATCATGACCCTCTTCTTCCATGGGCTAAAAAAGAACTAATTGAAATAGAATACTTCCAATGACTCATTATTTATGACTAATAGCTGTCATCGAATTTTAAGGTTACATCGGGAGGTCTAGATATGATGAGCAGCTAGTAGGGAAATCAGATTTTATCACACTAGTAGTATCATAATCAGTTTTTTTTCTAGTAATATGAATAATTAATGAGATGCTGAGTCAGCATGATGAGTCATCATGACTCATAAATAATTAATGAGGTTCACGCACGCTATGAATAATAAATGAAGTTCAAGATCGATATAACTCCAAAACTAATTAAAAATTCTGTATGATCCACGACACCTGGTGGGTGTTTAAACTATAAATTTTGACTTCATTTCATTCACAAGAGAAAACTCAAGAGAAAAGATGGATAATTTAAAAATAATTTTGGGCCAATGGCAGAAACTCATGGAAAAATACGATAAAAATTCAATGAAACTACAAAGAAAAATATCGGACATTATCAAAAAAGAATGGGCAACAAGTAATACACGCTCAGAATCTGATTTGAAAAAATTCATCGAACGATCGGGTATGAGTAACACAAAATACTTCGGTTTCAAGTATATTTTAGAGAAATTCACTTCAAAGGCCGAGGACAAACTGTATCGATCGATGCTTGCATTGGACTCTCTTATGTGTCAAGTGGAGAATGATTTGGAAGACCTGATCCCAGAGAAGAAATTAAAATCTTCGTCAAGTAGTGAATCCGAAGATGAGGAAGAAGAAAGTGAAAGTGATTATTCTGACAGTTCTTCTGAATCTGATTAAATTGATGAATAAAAACTATACCCATTGAATCGAAGTCATTTAACTTGAGTTTTGCTACTGTGTAATCACTGATACTTTTCAATGTCATAAGATTGCTACTTTGAACTAGCGTACACTTGAACAGAAGTATCGTTTGAATTAGTGTATGCTTGAATCGGCGTTTGCTCTGAATTTGTGGATGCTTGAACCGGCGCATGCTCTGAACCGGCGTATGCTTGAGCCGGCGTATGCTCTGAACCGGTGTATGCACTAAACCGACGTTTGCTCTGAACCGACGTATGCTCTGAACCGACGTTTGTTCTGAACCGACATATGCTCTGAACCGACGTATGTTTTGAACCGACGTATGCTCTGAACCGACGTGTGCTCTGAACACGCGTCACTATCAAAACAGATTTTCTGCGATATGTCGACATTTTGAGACATTTTTTGACATTTTGGTGTCATTGTCTTGGCACACGAATATCACGTATTGACATATTTTTGATCACTTGGTTGATCAATTACTATATAAAGCCAGAGGTTGAATAATACAAGTCATTTAAAAAAAGTTTATTAACAGTTAACTCGTTCGACAGAATGAAATTTATCAATGGTGAGGCCACAGCGTGAAACAAACCAGAGAACCATTGACATGGGTTCAGCAGGAGCTGTCGATAGTTTGAAATTGACACTTATCCAACCGGTTTCACTTGATTCCGCTTCAAATAAATGAGCATGTACGAAATTATATTCATAATCAATCACACGAGTTGAGGATCCAGTCTCTGAATTGTAAAGTTGTCCGGTAACATCAAGAAATTTTAGAAGTGGAAATATCGGAGAGTTATTCTTAATGTTGATAGGATATCCATGTACTGAGTTTCCATTTAATGTTATATTTAAGTCAGTTAGGTTTTGACATTTGAAATTTGTCGATGAAAATTGGAAATCGCCATTCAAAGCATTTTGAGGTATTAGTCCAACAAACATGAAAGATGGTAAGCTACCACCACGAATATTGTCAAATCGAATATCAGTTTCATGGAGTGGTAAATTTTTCACTAAAACTTCAACTTCTTCGTACTCGTAAACGAATGGTCTGCTTTCAATCACTTCGAAATAATCTCGAATTTCTTGCGAACTAACGTATTCTGTAATCGCGTAGCAATCTTTGATTTCCAAGTATTTACATTCGGTTTCAATAGCAGATGTCTGTAATAACGATGTTCCTGGATTTGTTCTATCGAAGCTTATTTTCAATTCAGTGTCTTTCAATAAAAGATCTGGAGATGCTAAGAAGCCTGTATTTGGTGTGAAAACAAATTCATATCGAATAGTTGCATTATCTGCACTCATTGTAGCTCCTTGTTGTCGCGCCTCTTTTATTCTACCACTTTCAATTTTTAGTTTGCCTGCATCCATGTTATAAGTATCGTAATAACCTTCGGTCATGAAGCCACTTTGAATCATGTTGACATCGAAATTAGCATTTTTGTATATATAATCACTCAGAAAAAATTCATTTCTGAAAAATGCAGATGTGAGTGACAGCCGTTTCACTCAACTCACCTATTGGTAGATTTCGTGATCGTTTGACTATCGAGATCAACGTTCATCGTTGAAAACAATTTCGACACGAACCCATTTTCGACACTATATCCGCTTAAGCGAATTAGACTCTGCAATCTTTGAAAGAAAGATTTCAGATATCTAATCCGTTCCTGTCAAATTCGATAGCGCCCCTAATGAAGATTTTATTTTTCCGCATGAAAAGGTTTGGATCTTTTTCAAAAACAAACTCCAAGACACGGTCATTGTTAATTCTCGGGAAATGTCGTTTCGTGACTTTAAAATCCAAAGTTTCATTTTTCTCATTTTCCATCTGAAATTAGAAAAATTAGTAAATTAAGAAAAGAATTTTAATAATAATTTGTCATTCAGTGAAAGTTTGGAGGAGAATTTCTCAGATAAAGCATAAAAGGAAAGATATGGACGACAGATAATAAAAAAGATACAGTAAAATCCACACAAAACGCTTTCAGATGATTGAATGCGCTTGGAAACAATAACACGACGACTAAGTAATTGACGATGGAGAAATTTCAAAAGTGTGCATGGAATACGAGGCCAATCAAGTATTCGAAAGCCAAGAGTATCCCAAATTTCGATTGACTGCTTCGTGATAAAGAGAGCGACCCAATGAGAACCAGGTAATTTTTCATGATCAAGATTCACAATAAGAGAGCATGGGAAGGAGGTAATTGTTAATTTTGAGAGTTGATTTTCAGCGTAACACCCAGCGAACTGCGGTGTACACGACAAAATTTCAATTATTTTCGATTTTTTCGTGCCTTTTCTTGTTTTTTCAGTTTTAATGATTTCATTTTTGATTTCTTCAAATTTACATTGCTTTTTAGCGATCCGTAACCCTCTTGATCGATTTTTCTCTTTAGACATAGCTTATAACGATTTCGGATAGAAGCACTAAATCCTCGCATTTGATATCTCAAGTTGTAAATAAATTTTCTCTATTTCGTGTTTCTCTGACAAGTGTATTTTGAAGACTGATCCATGTAATGACGAACATTGGATTTTATACTTTGACAAATGCGTAGGTGTATAGTAAATGTTATTCGACTCCTTACGCTGATGAAAAAATAACAACTGTTGCTTCAAGTTCACGCTTGACTGATCAATAAGCGAAGATTCGATGTAACCATGGACGTTCTTTGCATGAGTTTTCCATTTAATAAATAATTCATTTACATGAACAAATTGATTTGATTCGAAATACATTGGACAAGGATTAAAATTGATAAATTCTCCATTAACGACTCCATTAAGATTGATTATCATGACGAGTGACCAAATTCAGCTGATAGTAATAAAATATTCCTGGTTGCTCGATATTATCCAATGACTTTATCTTATACCAGCAGATACCATTACTCTGTCTGACAGTTTTGATTTCAAAAACTTGTTCGCTCCACTTGATTTTATATCCTTTTTCAAATAATGTTTTCTCTTTTATTTTTCTTACTCGATCTTTCTCTTTTAATCGGCAAACGATTGTGAGGGATCGAAATGGATACATTCTTTTATATACAATATCCCTGTTCTCATCATTGACCTCTTGTGGTGGCAAATTATGAGCAGAATGTGGAGTTTGATTATAATTTTGAATGACACTGTCCAAAACATCGATCCATCGGTTATTTTTTTGCTTATAGAAAATTTTCTCTAATCTCGACTTTATAGTCCGAATTGCTCGTTCAACGATTGACGCTTTCCATTTTGTTCGAGTTTTATAGGCAAAATGATTTATATCGTAACTTCGAAAAACGTTTTGTACATCACCATTAAAAAATTCCAATCCACCATCAGTAATCAGATTGATTGGAAAAGTATCAAAATCCTTGAAAATGGATTCGAGTGCATCTGCGGTCCATTCTTTTGATTTTTGTTTCATCGGGCGAACATAAATCATTTTCGTGAAACAGTCAATAAGAATCAAAATGTATTTGTACCCTTTGTTTTGATATTTGTAATTAGGATATTCGATTAGATCTCCCATGAAGTTTTCAAATGGAAATCTTGAAATAACTCTTCGCCGAGGGAATTTTTTCTTTACTATACGACGATGAACGCTATGAACGAAATTGTGGCGTAGAAATTTCTCGATTTTGGCACTATAAGATGGAGCGCTGCTTATATCTTCGTAGAGCCTGGTCAATTTTTCGGTTAAGATTTTTTCTTTCTCGGAACCTAGATCTGTAGAAAGTGTTGGAAGGGGAATTTGGGGAGCTTTCCGAGCTTTCTCGTTTTGAATAGGATTCTTGTAGTTTTTGTTTCTTGTCGCTGTCACCATGTTTCACAGCACTCGAATTATCAAGAATTTCGAATTGAGTTTTGAAATCTTGCTCAGATAATATCACACAAATCATAGAATTGTATACAGCACGTTTGTATGGTCCGAATATTTCAGTATAGACTTGAATACCAGACACTCGGCCTTGATTAGTTCTATCTATAAAAATATAAGGGTAAAGTTTCATGGAATTTGCCTTTTCGGCGATTTCAATTTCGGTTTTTAAAAGCATTGTATGTCCGACTCTATGGTTTATCCTAGCGTCACTATTTGTCATCAAAACATGAAAATTTGATGAATTACGAATATTAAGAGAATTTCCCTTTTCTGCGAAATATCGCTGTGTCATTATAATGACATGCAGCTTTTTCTTGGAGCTTAAAACTCGAAATAAATAATCAATGTCTTTCGATACACTAGCCTGAGTGTATAGATCATCAAGAACAAGACAAGAGTATTCTGGATAACTAAGAATATCTTTTTGACTTGGTAGATTCGTTTTGACAATTACTGGTATATCGAGCTTTTCATTCCAATCTACTGGAAAAGTTTCACAAATATCAGGGTGAAAATAATACACCCTTTTACAGGGAAAGAATTTTTCAGCTAGTAGATTACAAGCAAAATGTGTCTTCCCACTAGATGATGACCCACTTATAAAAACTCGAAATATTTCTGGAAATTCTCTTTTTGTCAAATTAATATTAATCATTCTCTTTAATTTACCTTTATGAATAAATTATTAAGTTATGTGTCCTTTTATAGCTTATCCACCAGGTGTCGTGGATCATACAGAATTTTTAATTAGTTTTGGAGTTATATCGATCTTGAACTTCATTTATTATTCATAGCGTGCGTAAACCTCATTAATTATTCATGAGTCATGATGACTCATCATGCTGACTCAGCATCTCATTAATTATTCATATTACTAGAAAAAAAACTGATTATGATACTACTCACACTCAATACTACACTCGACGATAGATGGGTTGTATAGTAGATTCTTTCAGTCAAGTACAATATTATTTTTGATGATTTATTTTTAGAATGAAAATTATATTGTACTACACTCGTCAGATGTGCTGTCTAGTACCCAAAGTACCCAAAGTCTAGTACAATATGAAGTTGTTTCTTTCAGGTCCTTCAGACAATCGGCTTAAAAGGACCACTTTAAGGGTACTGGGTCGAATTAATTATTTTAAATAAATGAGCACGTAGAATTTGGCTGGTGAAGATAGGGAAATCGCGTAGGTTGAATGAGTCATTCAGCCAGACACGTAATCATTCGACCTAGTAACCTTAAGGGCATCATCCTTGAGAGGGTTCATTTTGTTTAATTGGAGTGATGAAATTCATGAAAAATTATGGTGTTTAATATTTGATGAAATGTATTATACATGGATAAGGGTCACTTGAACATTCTTGAACAATCAGAAAAATCTCATGGGAAAAGAACTAAAAATATTTTAGATCAATTCAGAACGTCAGCCAATCATTTTCAAGTATAGGTCGACATATAGACGAATATTTAAGGGAAGTTGGAGTAGATGACCTGCGTAGGTGGAAGTTTCTTGGTGGAACCTTAGTTTCATATGGTACCATGTTTTCAACTTACACTTTGTTGATTGGGCGGCGATAAATGATCATCGATATCGTTGTGCTTTGTCAATTTAACAATTTGTGACACTGTGTCCACATGTAACTGGTTACATGTCACATAAAATGTTATATCAGCTGAAATAAGGATTTTAGAGTCCAATTTTGAATAATGAAACCGGTCTTTAGGCAAATACAGGAGGTTCCGAATTAAAAGGGACCGTTAATCAAAATTTGCGAAATCCTGAAACGGTGAATTTAGAGGTAATAGTTAGCTTGGAAATGTTATAAACTTGAAAGCATCACCATTAACTTGGAAACCAACAAATTAGGTTGGAAACATCTCTTAAATTTTGAATTTAATTTTGCAATTTTTCGAAAAAAAATTAAAATTTCGATTTTTTGGGTCAGTTTTTGACACTGAAAAATATGATCCGAAAATATTTCCAAAATTCGAAATTTTCGGATTTTTTAGGAATTAAGTCTGAGATCAACCATTGGTAGGCTGAATTCCGAGAAGCTCATTTTTTCCTGTGGATATTTTTCGCAGTCCAAAAAGGTAATTGGATTCAGGAAGTGATGCTGAATCTCATGGTATGAAAATTTTGGCGAAATTCCCTGGGAATCCGACTCTAGAAATTTTGATAAAAATTCATAATTGCGTAGGTAGCACTAATATGCGTGCAAGATATTATTTTATCATCCGATTTCGTAATGACGTTACCGAATAAGAAATTATGTTTCTAGAATCATAGCTATGTTTCCATGTTAGTAATGTTTCTTAGTTATGTTTCCAACTTAACTACACTGTATTAACTGAACTTCGATAGGTCAAATCCTTGCGCAAATGAATGAAATTTAACCCTGATTTATGCAACTCTTGTAAAAAAACTACGTGACTTCAGTATGTAATAATCCTCTTTCCGATTGTACACTCAAAGATTATGGACTGATGATATAAGAACCGGTTCCCCCAAAAAGCTAATCCTTGGATTAGGATGTCCGTTTGTGTCAATTTCTGAGACAGTCTATCTCCGGAATTCAGTAAATCTGAATTTGGCGTAATTTCCCGTCATCCTAAGTTTGATCCAATTTTGGGTTGACTGTAATTGACATTGACTGTACCTGTAAAAGAGATAAGAGGGCATAACACACAGACGAATAAAATCACAGACGTCCAAATAACGGCCAAGAATCCACGACCGCCCAAACACCAACACAATGGAGAAAATGATGGCAATTCATCACCTGAAAATGTTTTATAAGTCCAACTTCCGATTAACTTCCGGCGCAAGTAGATGTATACTAACCGCCATTTAAAGACTGTTCTCGTAATGTTGATATATCAGGCACGCCAACTTTAATTTAGTTCAAGTTTTTATAATAGGATTCATAATATCATAGCGTTCATATCTACACGGGCAGTTAGCTAATAATGATAGAAAATGACCTTTTCTGACCCCGCATGACCGATACGACCCAAAATCACCTAAAAACTACTGCTTTCAGTTAATCTACACCCGAAACATCGCAATTCTTCAACTCAAAATCTGCTGAAAGGGGCGTTTTTCGGAATAGAACTTCAATATGATTACCGGAAGTCGACCGGAAGTGGATCAAAAATTAAATATTTTTTCTTAAACTTTGCTTTAACTGCTTTGATTTGATAATTTTTGCCTTCTGTTCGTCCTTGGCTATTCATCTTCTTATTTCAAATCATCATTTTTCATTTTGGGTCGGGTCTGAATTATATATATATACTTCTCATTATTATAATTATCTTTCAAACTTCATTCTAATTGCCCCGTCTGAAATATCTCAATGACGTCATAAATATTCATGACTCATAATTTATGATCCATGTTCCTAGAACTTAGGGCACTACATGGGCTATATACTATAGCCTATATCCATCGAAAAGCCGGTATGATACGAGGGTATGCGTGGGTGGATTATTGACGGAGTAAGTATTACCACTTCCCTTAAAATCTAATATTCTGACTGTGGTAAATCCGATTTCTAACCGTGGTTAACCACGAAAAGTACCGCATATCCGACTTAAACCTGGATAACTCTATTCGATTTTCGGTTCGATTTTGGCATATTTGTCAACTATCGACCACTCACTGGTCAAAATTGACCAGAATTCGATCCGTTCAAAAATAATTCTAACGGATTTTTCGATATTCTCTAGGTTACTTGAGTCGACTTTCCTCGATTTTGGCGGCTTAATTCTACTCGATTTGGCTCGAGTTTTAGGTTAGTGGACAGTCGAAGATTTAAAATCGACTTGAGGGTCGATTATTGAGTTAAAATCTAATCTAATATGGAACTTCTCTTTTTCATTTACAGTCAAGACGATTTCTTTTTTCATTTAAGACGCATTTCGGATTTCATTTTAAGCCTCTTTTGACCTCTAAATATCCTTTTTAGATCAAAATGCATTCAAGGCTTGATTCAGCACTGAGTCAGAATTCACAAAAATTACGTAGGTTTAATGACTACTGGACTGAGACACACTAGACATGAGTCTGAACCAACCCAAACAAGTTTGTCCAAAAATGAATTTTGCTGCGTAATCAAAGTAGCATATTCAACGATTCGTCCAAATTAAAATGAACCATTATGGTTTTTCGGGTTTCTTTCGTTCCCGGCCGCCGTGATGTCCCTAACTATAGTACTCATTACTAATTCATTTGAGTCCTTTCCAATCCCGGAATTCAGCCTAAATATGGAACTTAAATTCAAGTGTTTTAGATTCTAACAATTTAAGTTTTAAGAGCAGTGCTATATCTCGTTCAGCTTTCGAGGATGAAATCTTACCTCGATTCTACTATACCTGAAGCTACTACACTTGGTGCTACTACACTAGTTGAGCAATGAGTCTAGTACTATATTTTTATAAGCTTTCCAAACCTTGAACTATTACGATTCAATGAGATTTGGAAAAATGACATATTGCTTAATCGCTGTAAGACTAGGGAAATTGGCATGGCCGACCTACTACCCTTGACCTCAAGACCTCATTGACCCTAATCATAATTCGAAATCATAATTTCCGATAATTTTTGATAATAATGAACCTGTATAATATGACCGGTTTGATTATTTCTCTTTCTTCATTGTTAGAGAGTAAAGGCGGTTCTAACAAAGATCTCGGATCGATTTAGGACTCTTTTCTTTTCTTTTCTCTCCCTTCTCTCTCTGTTCCTCCCTCCCTCGCAGTCGTCGTCCTCGGAGTCGTCGTCGGTCCTCTCTCTAGGGCTCGAACTATAGAACTTCTATATAGAACATTTGTTAAATTTACTCGAAAGTAACGAAACATCAATGAATAACTCCCGGAGCAAGAACCAGCGCCATCTAGTGGCAATTTGAGTGCCATCTAGTGACCATCACTAACAATTTACCTGACTTCATCTTTCTCTGTAGGTCACAAATGACTGATGTACTGTTAGGGACATGTACGGTAGCACTACCACACTTGTACTTAAACCGATCGATGAAATGAACAAGAAGCGGAAAGGTTCCAGATTTGGAACATAACATGATCTACCGGGTCGCAGAATATTTTAGCACTATTTCACTTCGGATCTATCATGGAACAAATTAACCGACCAAAACGGCTATTTTTGCCCACGGCTATTTCAGCCCCATAAATTATATGGGGCCCATATCTGTTTCACCCCAGAAAAATTTTTCATCCCGAGTCAAAAGTCCTCCTGGTCAAAACTTTTCCAGGTCAGTTTTTCCCAAGGTCATTTTTACCCAAGATCTTTTGGACACCACTTTTTCGAAAATTGGCCATTTTTTCTTGACTCAGAGTTGGATAGAACACGTGACTGTTCCTAAAGTCAGACTGAACATCTCCTTTTCAGTGGAACAGAGAAATAAGCTTAGATATGATGGCTAAATAATTCAACCCTTTTTTCTCATTTCTCTTACTCATATCTGGCATTATATATTATTATTGAATGTGAGAAAATAAAAACCATAAAAATACCTTGAAAAACCATGTTAGAATGATAAAAACTGGAATAAGTCCCTTCTTAAACAAAACCCAAATGAGCTTTAATACGGATAAAAATGGGTTTTAATATATATTTTAAATTGACCAAAATTTTTAATTATTAATTATGGTTTATGGGTAGGTCGATATAGGTAAGGTGTATTCTGAAAATCAAATCAATTTTTGACAAAGGACACCCTAGGAAATAGATTCCTAGGGTGGCAACGGTTACAATTTAAACCGGTACTCCAAAGGTTTTCTATGATGAATTTCATTTTAGATGGTAGAAAAAACAACACTGTCAAGTCATTGAATTCATACCACGATACTTTATGTTTTACCATCTAAAATAAAGCGTACAATTTGGCCTAAAACCAACGCTCCATATAAAAACCAACCACTGGCGCCCGCTTGTGGGATAACAAAATGACCTAATTGACCCAAATGAGCCGCAAATGACCATTTAGTACCCACAATGCCAAATTAATTCATACTGAAATTTCTAAAATCTCAAAACTAAACTTTTTTGACCTCAAGTTAAAAAATATTGAAATTTTTGACCTTCTAAAAATTCGATTTGAACCCAGATATCGCTACTTATGCGTTTTACTAACTTGATAGTGATTAGGGTTCTCTTTATAGAGTCGTTTGAATGTTCGAATTGTGATTTAAGAAAAAAGAAATAATGAATAGTTTATCAAGAGTCTCATGTCCAACTGAATAATTGACCGTTCTATACTCACTCAATCAAAAAATCCCAAACCACTTTTACCCACAACCAAACCACTCTCTATACTCATTTCCTGGTTTATAACTGGTTATTTTATCAAAAGACAAAAATTGCATCGAATATGATTGCGTATAGATGACATTGTTATGCTGGTGATTTTATGATGATGACCGATTTCACATGTTGTTGATTGTTTTTATGCACATGTATTAAATTGGTCACCAACATCCTGAATAGGTCAACATCACCTCAAACTTGTCACCAACACAATTCGTCTCCAACATCTATTACCAACATCGATATAATTCTTTGATCCAAGTTGAACAGATGCAGACTGATCTGTAGACGTTACCATAGACAACGGAGAACGACCAGTCTCAACGATGAATACACAGAGCTTCTGGGACCGAAAGTCGTCTGGAAACATCTTGCGAAACCATTTTCCTATACTGAGGATATAATGATATTCAAATATTCAATAAAATGACTCACTGAAACAACGCTTACTCAAATAGTAAAAGTCAAAAGTACTCTAACCCCCTGATTATGAGTCATTTCAAGTTCAACGTGAGAGAAATGATAGCACTATTTTTGCTCATTTTCGCCTTTCAAAATGCGCAGGCCATGGAAGAGGTGAACTTACGCCAGTTGGTGAATAGTCTGCAAATCAACATGAATAAAATGAGTACCAAAATGACCACGTTTGAAACCAATGTTCAAAGCTTGGAAAACGAGATCAAGGTTAGGGCTGTTCTCGAGACTGTAAAAGCTGGAATTCAACTTTATTATAAAAAATGATTTTATGAAACTGAGAATCACACCTATCAAGAATTTGAGAACTAAGAACGAAAACTTGGAATCAATTGTCGAAATGAAAGAGATTGAGGAATAGGTTTTAATCATCTCGCTGAAGTCGATAAAGTGTTTCGCCAGCGACGTTTTTCAAAACCAAAAAAAGGCCGATGTAAGCTTCATTCTGATGGAAATTACGAAAATAAGCGGCCGAGTTGACGCGCTTGAGAACGAATCAAATGATGAAACTGAGGAAACCAAGAGTGTTGGTGCTGTCAATATTGAATTCTCCGGTGATCATTTGTTTTCTGGTTTGTCTGATTTGGTTCAATCACGAAATCCTTCGTATGGTAATGTTCCACCATCAAATGATAATTCTGATCCCATCAATCAAAAAATCACAAAGGAAGGTTTTCATTTTGCTGAAAAAGTGTGCCTTAGTTCAATCGTTTGGGGAACAGTAGTTAATGATAAATGAAAACCTACTTCAGCTTGAAGCCAGTGTGGCATCGCTGATGGAAAATGCAACTGTTGATAAACGTGAAGTTTCAGAACAGATAAAAGATATAAAATCGAGTGTCGCTTTGGTAAAAACTGGACTAACAACTAAAATTAACCATTTAGCCGTAAGTAACAGCCAGATTTTAGTTTCACAAGACTAGGTCATGAGTCATGACGTTTTTCTCACCACAAAGGTCTTATTTAAAAGATAATCAATCTATAGGAAAACATCAATGGAACTCATACTTTTGCAGCAACATGCCAAGAGTATTTTGACCTTGGAAATCGTGTGAATGGCAGTTTCAAGATTCGACCTGATCCAAAAACACATGCATTCGATGTGGATTGCGAATTCAATGAAAATCAAGGCATCACGATTTTGAAACCAGACCAATGGAAGCCGGAAGGATATATTTTTCCACCAACTGAAGATCAAAGATGTTCTGGAGCTAATTGTTTCATTCACAATTTCGAATACTCAGCATCTACCGATCAAA
>JACLAC010003049.1_pt1 | contig 26837 bp, 22 predicted proteins | sample 8027881 | NCBI WGS metagenome assembly JACLAC01 (sample SAMN15725517, study PRJNA655200) | protist metagenome | isolation source: fluorescence activated cell sorting (FACS) single amplified genomes of... | place: Spain: Blaines Bay Microbial Observatory, Mediterranean Sea | collected 2016-01-19 | reverse complement strand
ACCGAATCCAAAATGGAGCTGCCTGCCGGTTGACCGTCGCCAAGTTCACCATGACAAGTCGAACATTGGTCTGCCCAATAGTTTTCCCCTTGAGTTAACGGATCTTGCTCTTCGGGTTCCTCAGGTTCAGCTTGGCTGATGGTGTCTTCGGGTACGGTGGGTTCCTCTGGTGTGACCGGTTCTTCTGGTGTGACCGGTTCTTCTGGTGTATCCGGCGCTTCTGGTTCTGCGGATGCTTCGGGTGTGATGACTTCTTCGGGTATCACGACATCCTCGGGTATCACGACTTCTTCCGGTATTACGACTTCTTCCGGTATTACGACTTCTTCCGGTATCACGACTTCTTCCGGTATCACGACATCTTCCGGTATTGCGACATCTTCTGGTATCACGATATCTTCCGGTATTACAACATCTTCTGGTGTGACGACATCTTCGGGAAGCACCAGATCTTCCGGTGCCTCGTTAGCCACCACCGATGGGGTATCGGCAGCGTTATCCACCTCCAACGGTGCTTCTGTGTCCGTCTGGCCGCCACAGGCATTTAACCCAAGCGCAAGCGTACATATGAGTATGGTGTTATTTAATGCTTTCAATCTGACCCCCAAATATAGATAGACAAGTGCCCACGATGAACCTTTTTCTTAACCCCTTACAAAGGAGCCCCAAAGTACTATCGTTAACAAGACACGTGGCATAGATTTTAATTTAAACAGAACGCATTAAATTAAACTGTGCGCTTTCATGAGCCGCTCATCCCCATGCCCCTATTGCTTATTGTTTTAATGAGGAATTACTATCAAGGCCATCCATTGAAAGCATGTATAGTTATATAACAAAACGATCGCAAAGTACACAATATATACCAATACGGTTTAGATAAGCCACTCGACTTAGAATATGGCTATAAGCCGAGCCCTTCGGATAAGCCCTTTATACTATTTCTATGGGCTTATTGAACCGTTTAGCGCATCACGAAGTAAAATATCCCCCCCGTCTATTAGATATGACCTTGCTATGGTTATTACGTCTAAGCGAAGGGGGTTTTTAGCGTGATTTTCCATATCTATCCCCTTATAATAACCGTCACGCCAAAGAAGGCTATTTAGGTTAACAGGGAAAAAGAACACGGTATGTTCATTCGTTCGCGCATCATAGCCATGGTTGGTATTCTAAGCAGTGCTTTCATTAGCCTAGGCGCCTCGTCAGAAAGCCGCGAACTTAAAGCGCGAGCCAGTACCCCCCTCCCCGCGAATGTTAATATAGCCTTAACCGGCCCCCATAATCGAGTCACCACCCGTTATAGCGCTAGCCAAACCAGTACCCCGACCACCCCCGAAGGAGCCTTTGACGGCTACGAATCTTATCGCAACACCAAGCTGGACGAAAACGCCAACACCCAAGTGCTCAATGGTGCATGGATATCCGGGCGAAGCACCCACGACCAATGGCTAAAGGTCGACTTTGACCGACAAGTGAAGGTGGGCGGATTTAAAATCTTCGTCAACCCCGCCTATGCTAACTTTTCCGGTCGAGGCGCGCGCGATATCGTGGTACAAGGCTCCAACGACGGCGTTAATTTTTTTAATCTGGAACGTATCACCCTGGCCAAGTCAGCCGTCAACAAAGTGAAACTCAGCAAACCCACTTACTTGCATTCCCTTAGGTTATGGTTTTTTAACAACTACGGCGGTCGCTATCTTCAAGTCGATGAACTGGAGGTTTATGAACGTATGACATTTGCCGAATTAGAACATGACAACGTGGCTTTGGTCGGCTCCCACGGCCTAAACGAGTTTGACCATTGGTCCAGCACCGACAGTAACAGCTCGTATCGAGCGTTCGACGGCTATGTTCACCCTAACATTCAAATTAACGAGCACGCACAACCGCTCAATAGCCCCGTGACCTATTGGGCGCCGGGCAGCCGTGAAGGGTCGCTCCAGGTGGATTTGCATCAATCCAGAAAGGTGACAGCGATTCGGTTTTTAGTCGAACAAATGGCCGCGGCTTTAGGGCGCGGCCCGCGTGACGTCACCATTGAGATCTCTAACGATGGCGAGGACTTCTTTGAACATACCTCTTTTCGGCTCGATCCCGTGGCGGATCAAACCGTGCCTCTTGAGCGTACCTTAAAAGCGCGTTTTGTGCGTATTGTTATGCATGCGACAGGGCGCACCGAGGTTTTACGGGTAGATGATATTGAACTGCTACAACGGAACACAAACACAACAATGGCCACCAGCAGTTCCTCGTTAGGCGGACACTGACTTCTTTTGTGAGTGTCTGCCTCTTTTATCTTGCTTGCTTATTTTACTTACTAGTGGCGCCACGTTTGTTAGCAGAGCCTGGCTTTCTACCACGTTTAGTTTTCTTTTTCTTCACTTGGCGTAAAAACTCGGCCATCGATTCGGCTTGCTTGGCACTGAGTTGCTCTACCAAGTCATGCAGCTCGATGTTTTGCACATAACGCTCTTGCTCGCTGGTCTCACCAAACAGCAAATACTGAACGTTCACACCGGTGACCTCTGCCAAAAGTGCCAAATTGTCGGAGGCGATATTACCCGACTGAAGCCACTTAGTGATCGATTGTGGACGTACCCCCACGTACTCTGCAATTTCGCGCTGGTTGCAGCCGGAACTATCGATAGCGGCTTTAATTCTGTCAGCCCTACTGTTACTACTGGTTTTTTTTCGCACCTTATCCCCCGTTGGTTGTCATTAATCAACGGCCACTCTACCCTTTTGCCCAAGTACAGTACACTCCTAGGGCCTAAGTTATTGTCGAAAATGGCGCAAAAGGCCAAATATCAAACTTCAAGTACACGTTCTGGGCGATCACAACAAGAAGCCGATAGACATACAAACACAGGGGATAGCCTTGTATTATACTGTATCCACGATCCCCCAAAAGCAGGTAAGCCCTAAGTGATAAGTCGCACATTGAATGATGTGGTAGCACAACACTCACAAAAGACCGCACTGGTATACGGCGATTTGCGTTTATCTTATCAACAGCTCTACGCCCACGTACAAGGGGTTTGCCAGCACCTGGAGGCCAAGGGGGTTAAGGCCGGGGCTTGTGTGGCGCTCATCTTGCCTAATTGCCCAGAGTTTGTGTTCAGCTTTTTTGCCGCCGCCCAGTTAAATGCCGTGGTGTTGCCTTTAAACACGCAGTTAAAGCCACAGGAGGCTCGCTTTTGTTTGGAAGATAGCCACGCACAGGTCATGATCACCACCACACAATACGCCGAGCAATACCGCCATTTTTGTCACGAGTTACCTTGGCACCCCACCTTACTGGTGATCGATGAGCACCCACCTTCGCCCTGCGATGGCCCTGTAGGCGATTTACCCCAACAGTGCGACGCCCCGCTTATCTATCAATACTCTTCGGGCACCACAGGCTTGCCCAAGCGCGTCACCCGAACCCACGCTAATCTTCACCACGAGATCCGCAACTTTTCGCAAACCGTGGACTTTAGCTCGGCCGATAATTTTCTGTGTGTGGTACCACTGTTCCATGCCCACGGCTTGTGTAACGCGATGTTAGCCTCTGTTTGCCATGGGGCCAAGCTGGTGATTTTAGCCCCCCAGATTAAAGACGACAAAGTGATCGACGTGCCGTTTTTCTTTCGTAGCCAAGAGGTGTTAACCCTCATTCAACAAGAGCATATCACGGTGTTGCCCGCCATTCCCCATATCTTGGAGGTGCTGTCGAAGACCTCGCCCAAAGTCGAGGCCGATGTGTCCAGCTTACGTTTGTGTTTTAGTGCGGGTAACTTTTTAAACCAAACCATTATTGAGGCATTTTGGGCCCGCTTTGGCGTCCCCTTACGCCAACTGTATGGCTGCACAGAGGCCGGCTCGGTGACCATTAATTATGACCCGGCCCCCCTGCAAAGCGCCCACTCGGTAGGCCAGCCCATGCGCAATACGGTGGTGAGTATTGTCGATGATACCGCAGCGCTAGTGCCCACCGGCCAAGTGGGCGAAGTGGTGATTAAAAGCGCCACCTTAACCCAAGGCTACGACCATCAACCCCAATTGAGCCAGGAGGCCTTTAGACAAGGGCAGTTTCACACAGGCGATTTGGGTAAACTAGACGAGGCAGGCCGCCTTTATATTACCGGGCGGATAAAACTGTTGATCGATACCGGAGGCTACAAAGTCGACCCCTTGGAAATAGAAAGGGTGTTAGTGCAACATGACGCCGTACAAGAGGCGGCCGTGGTGGGCATCCCAGGCAGCGAAGGCGGCGAACGTATTAAAGCGGTGATCGTCCTGGCAGAGCCGGACACCCCCGTGGACGACAAAGTCATCTATGCCTATTGCCGAGCGCATCTGGCCGATTACAAACTCCCTAAAATCATCGAATATCGACATAAACTCCCTAAAAACGCTTTAAATAAAGTTATCCGAACCCAATTACTTTAACGTTTATGAGGCCCTAACATGGCAAACGCGCCAGACAATATCCAGAGCACGGTTAAGACAGTTTTGTTGGAGATATTACCTCACCTTAGCGAAGGCGAACTCACCGATGACGGTAATCTATTGGAGCAACTGGATTCTATTAGTGTGATGACTTTAATCACCACACTGGAGGAGCGTTGTAGTATTAAGTTTGAGCCAGACGAACTCTCGATGGAGATTTTCGAGTCCATTAACGCCATTAGCCAAACGATTAAATACAAACAAGGCGACTAAAGTGAGCGCTCTCGGATTAAGCCCCCGGCAAACCCTAATTTGGACGGGGCAGCAACTGGCGCCGGATGTTCCCACCGAACACATGGTCACCTGTATTGAGATGCAAGGGGGGCTGGACACCGGGCGGTTTCAAGCAGCGTTTGCCCGTACCCTGACCGTGAGCGATTCCCTTCGAACCACCTTTACCACACACGAAGACGGCACGCCTTTACAGCAAGCCTCGCAAAGTTTTCCCTTTGAGTTACCTCTTGTGCACCTATGTGAGCAAGAAGTGCCACAGTGGGTAGCCGAGCAGGTACGTGCCCCGTTCGACCTAAGCAAGTGCTGCTTTCGTAGTGCATTGATACAAGTGGCAGAAAATCATTATATTTGGTTTTTATGTCAGCATCATTTAATTAGCGATGGGTGGTCAACGGGGATTATTTATGAACGGGTTAAATCCGCTTATCAAAGCGACACCACACCACTAGAAAAGGCTAGCTACGCGGATCATATAGAAGACCATCACCAATATGAGGCCTCCAAGGCCTTTACACGAGCAAGCGAGTATTGGCAACAAAAACTGGCCGCCCCTTTAGAGCCTTTGCGTTTGTACGGGCGCCCACTCAAGCGCTCAGTTCATACCCATCGGGTGAGTTTAGACTTAGGGGAGTCGCGCTCGCTCGCACTGAAAGCGTTGGCCAAAGAGGTCATGGCGCTTAACCTCAATGCCGCGATGTTGATCATTTTCGCCAGTGTGATCTACGCGCATTTGCACCTTACCTCGGGCAATAAACGCATAGGGCTGGGCATGCCGGTGCATAATCGCTCGCCTAAGTTTAAAGGCACCTCGGGCTTATTTATGGAGGTGTGCCCGTTGGTGGTCGAGCTTGACGACAACGAAACCTTTGACTCCTTACTGCGAAAGGTAAAAGAAGACACTTTTAAGACCATGCAAAATGCCCGCTTTAGCACACAAAACCCTGCCAATGCTCGTGTGTTTGATGTCTCGTTAAACCTAGTCAACGCCGTTTACGAGCCTTTTAATGGCCTGCCCACTAAAACGACTTATAAAACAGGTTTACATTTTACGAACGATCAAGAGCATCCACAAAGCCAATGGGTCGCTGGCGAGAGCTTAAAGTTTATTATTAACGACTATGGCGGCCATGGTAACTACCAGGTGGATTTAGATTTTAATACGGGTATCTTTCCACCGGCCTTACAGACATTAGCCGCCGAACATTTTCTTACTTTACTCGATGCGCTGATCGAAAAACGCCGTATGGCTTTATACGAAGTGGATATCTTATCCCCAAACGAGCGCAAGCATCTACTGATCGAGCGCAATCAAACAGCGGTGGAGCAACCGGCGTGCACGGTGATTGAGGCGGTGCAAAGTCGAGCCAAAACTCATCCATCGGATATTGCTGTAGCGTTTAGATCGGCCGAGATCACCTATCGGGAGTTTAATACACGGGTGAATCGCTTGGCGCACTATTTAGTATCGCTTGGGGTAAGACAAGAAGTATTAGTGGGCGTCTTGGTCGATCGCTCCCCTGAGTTGTTAATCGCTTTAATGGCCGTTATCAAAAGTGGTGGGGCCTATGTGCCTTTAGACCCTCATCACCCCAATGACCGGATTAATGCTATTTTACATCAGGTCAAGCCACGCGTGTTACTGGTGGATCTTGAGGTCGACAAACCATTGGCGGTCGATGCTAGCACCGCGATAGTGACCTTAGATGAAATCGCCCCCCAAAAGTCGCATGGACAAGATTTACACCTGGATTTAAACCCGAAACGTCTGGCCTATACTATTTTCACCTCGGGCTCGACCGGGCAGCCCAAAGGCGTGCAAATCTCCCATGATGCCTTAAACAACTTTTTACACAGCATGGCCAAAGCGCCAGGCTTAACAGCGCAAGACAGGCTTTTGGCGGTAACGACGACCTCTTTTGACATTGCCGCCCTGGAGATGTATCTGCCACTACTGGTGGGGGCTACGGTAGACATTGCCGATCACCAGTGCACCCATGACCCACTGCATTTGCAGCGCCACTTAAAAGACGCGACGCTCATTCAAGCCACCCCCGCAACGTTTCATATGTTAATCGAAAACTCATGGCCTGGGGATAAACAGTTGCGTGTATTGTGTGGTGGCGAGGCTTTCCCGAGCGACATGGCCGAGCAATTGCTGAGCCTTACGCACAGTGTGTGGAATATGTATGGCCCAACCGAAACCACTATATGGTCCACCATAGATAAGCTTTGTGGCGACACCTTAGCCAAAAACGATGGCTTGGTCTCAATAGGACGCCCCATTGATAACACCCAGGTGTATGTGCTTAATCCCGCCAAACGCCCCGTGCCGCAAGGGTGTATAGGGGAGCTGTACATCGCTGGCGACGGTTTGTCGCGGGGCTATTACCAACGCCAGGATTTAAGCGACAAGGCCTTTGTCGCCAACCCTTTTACCCCAGGGTCACGCATGTATCGCACGGGGGATTTAGCACGTTACTTGCCGGATGGACGTTTGCAATGCCTCGGGCGGGTGGACTTTCAAGTCAAGTTACGCGGGTTTAGAATAGAGTTAGGTGAAATCGAAAGCTTGTTAGGGCACCAAGAGGAGGTGGACCAACATGCGGTGGTCATCAAGGGAGAAGGCGAGCAGAAAAAACTGATCGCTTATATCTCGTTACTAAGCCCCGTGGATGTCGCCGTGGTACGCGACCGTTTACGGGAGAGACTCCCAAGTTATATGGTCCCTGCGGTCATTATCGTACTGGAGACGTTTCCCTTAACGCCTAACGACAAAATCGATTTACGTGCCCTGCCCATGCCCACCGAGCAAGATACGGCGGACTCCCTCCATTTTGTCGCCCCGCGCAGCGAACTCGAGAAGACCATTGGCGCTATATGGTGTGACATGTTAGGCCTGGCCAAGGTGAATATTCTCGATAGCTTTTTTGATCTGGGAGGCCATTCGCTGATCGCGATTAAGGTCATCAAAGCCATTAATACCCGGTGTGACAGTACGCTATCGGTGGGGGCGATGTTTGAAACCCCCACCATTAAAGCCCTTGCCAAACGTCTTGAGCAAAACCCCGAGCTAGCGGATCAAACGTCGGTCATTACTTTAAAGCAGGGCCATAAAACGGCCTTGTTTTGTATTTGCGGTATTCATTTGTATCAAGACTTTGCCAATCACCTGGATGTCGGGCGAGCGGTGTGCGGCGTATTTTTAGACCAAGAGATGTCGATATGGCAAGGCACGGATGCCACCAAGGCCCCTTCGGTAGAAGACCTAGCAACACATTACGTGGCGGCCATTCGCCAGGTACAACCTAGGGGCCCGTATCATTTAGCCGGTATTTCCTTTGGGGGCGTGTTAGCGTATGAAATAACGCAACAGTTGGTGGCCATGGGGGAACAAGTCGAGGTACTGGTCTTACTCGATACCATATTACCTAGTGCCCGTGTTAAAAAGCTGCACTTAACCGCGAAGTATCACCTTCATCAATTACGCCACCACGCAAGGGCCCATATGTTAAAGTCGGCCAAAGGCTTGGTGAAACGTATTCCGTTTGCAACAGCCATTCATCGTAAAGCGATTAAAGCCAAAGGCACGATGGAAGATGCCAGCCACGATGATGCCTTGGCGTTTCGCATGAACTGCTATATTGATGCAATGAACCGCTATGATCGCGCTATTAAACCCTATGCTGGCCGCGTGATTTTGTTTCGTGCTTTAAACAGGAACAGCGAGTTGTCTTGGAGCAGTGAAACAGACGCTAAAGGCGGCTGGGGGCCTTTTGTGGATGACCTGACCGTGTATAATGTCCATGGGGACCATATTGGTATTTTACAGGCACCGAATGTTTTGGCGATTACAGATATTTTAAATGAGGTCTTAGATAACGCCATCCGAGATTAAAGTTTGTATGAAAAATAACGACTGGATACTAGTGACTGGCGGATGCAAGCGAGTAGGCGCTTACATTAACCAGCAGTTTGCCCGGCAGGGAAACAACATTATTTTGCATTACCACCAATCCGAAGCCGCCGCTTTGCAATTAAAAAAGCAGCTCCAAAAAGACACGCCAACAGACACACCAACAGACAAGGTCGACGTGGTATTATGGCAAGCCGACTTGAATGATCCCGAATCACTCCCCAACAAAATAGAATCTTTGTTAACTCAAGTGGGCCCCATTAAGCTGTTAATCAATAACGCTTCTGTTTTTGAACTAGGCGATGTGGCCACCAGCTCCATTGCGCTGATTCAAAAAAACATGAACGTCCACCTTACCAGCCCTTGGGTATTAATGCAGAATTTAAGCAAAATATGCCCAAACATGCAGATCATCAACATCCTCGATGCCAACCTAGCCCACAAATACAGCAGCAAAGCGGCTTATTTTATTGCCAAAAAAAGCCTGGAAACACTCACCGAGTTGGCGGCGATCGAATTCGCCCCCCACATACGAGTCAATGCCCTATCCCCAGGCTTTGTGTTAGATGCGGTGGATGCCGATGAAGCTAACAAAGTCGCCCCCACCGAAGCCAATTTATTGGAACACAAAGTCCCTTTACAAGATTTATTTAGCGCTATCGAATTTTTGTTCAAAAACTCATCCATAACGGGTCAAATCATCCAAGTTGACGGAGGCAGTCATTTACAATGTCCATCATACATGTTGAAAAACTAGAAATTTATGCCATTTTGGGGATTAAACAAGAAGAACGTAATAACAAACAAAAATTGATGATTGATTACTGGCTGGATGTGGATATCACTCAAGCCATGTTGAGTGACGCCATAGAGGATTGTGTCAATTATCGCACGATTAATAAAAAAATCATCTCGATTGTAGAGCACTCCAGCTATAACACCATCGAACGATTATTAGGTGTTTTATTAGAGACCACTTTGGCGGTAGATGGGGTTAACCATGCCAAAATTCGCATTGCCAAACCTGGCGCATTACGTTATGCCGACAGTGTTTCCATCACCGCCGAGCAGAGCGCTTAAGCCCTGCTAAGTGCTCACCTGGCGTGGGGGTATGCCATCTCACCTGGAAAGATGCCCCCTCCCCAACTACACTTTACCTAGATTGTGCCTATGTTTGGGTAGAGAATTACATGGAAAAAAGTATAAAAGCCACACCAATATGGCTGATTGCCATCGCCGTGTTAATCTTGCTGACACTCCTGATCGAGCGCGTCTACGTAGCCGACAAAGGCTTTAACTTATTCGGCGAGGAACCCCCTCCGCCCCCCAAGATCCATGATGAAAAAGACGCCCAACTACAAGCGCTAGAGAAAGAGTATAAACAATTACAAAGCAAGGTCCGGCGCTTAGAAAGAAAAGTCAAAGAGCTCACCCCCAAAAAGGCGGCAACCGCCAAGGCAGCACTCAATAAAGCTCAAAAAATAGCCAGCCTCAAATTATCGGAAGACACCTTTCGCCAAAAAAATATCGCCATTTGGTATATCGAAAGCCGCTCCATCGATGCACTCACCATAAAAAAAGAATATGAAAAACATGGCGCTTTCACCAATGCTTTTGACATGAACTCTGCTAACGATATAAGAGTGAAAAATGGCATTGTCTACTACAAAGGCGGTGATAACTTAGAGGCCGCCATGAAGTCTATTGAAATGTTTAAACACTTCGGGCTTATCGAATACAAACACGCCAGCTTCACAACCGATTTCGATCTTCTTTTTCACTTGAAGTAAGCCTCTCTGCCCCATTGACAGGCAAAAAGAACAGACAAAAAAAAGCCCCGTAAAAACGGGGCTTACATCTCATTGAAATCGAGGCTTAGATGTAACGCTTACGCGAAGCTAAACGACGACCGGCTAAAGCCCCCCCTAACATCAGGAAGAACCAGCCAGCACTACCACCACCGTCACCGCCACTGCTAACCACAACAGGAGGGTTCACGGGAGTAGTGGGGGTACCATTACCATTGCCCGTTGGGGTGCTGGGCGCGTCGGTTGCCACGGTGACCACACCTGTAGCACTGGCCGTTTGTCGTGGCGTACCGCTATCGCCTACGGTCACCGCGTAGGAATAACTTCCTGCTGGCACACCGCTTGGATCGAATGTGGCCACGGCGCCATTAGCAGTCGCACCAGGAATCGCACTCACGTTCCAAGCGAAGATGTGGGTATCTCCAGCATCGGTGTCGGCCACTAAAGCATTGATGGTCACAATACCGCCGTCTGGGTCCACGGAAGTGACCACATTGCCGCCTTGCGATAAACCTAAGCGAAGAGTCGGCGCAGCGTTCTCGCCATTACCACCAGTGCCAGTGTTTGCACAGCCAACACCATTCACTACCGTACCAACCGCAGTGTTAGGACATTGGTCCCCAGAGTTAGCAACACCGTCGTTATCACTGTCTTGCTGGCCATCAGAACACCCGACGACATCAACGCCAGAGGCATTAGCAGGCGTGTTAGGACATTGGTCGTTAGCATCGCCTACGCCGTCACCATCGGCATCGTTCTCACAACCGTCGGCACCCACAGAAGTACCCGCTGGGGTATTAGGACACAGATCAACACCGTCTAAAACACCGTCGTTGTCGCCGTCTACCGAACAACCTGCCACACACTTAAACTCAAACCAGTTAACATTAAAGCCGTCGGACAAGGCCACCATACGCAGCTTGTTGTTTTCTTCTAAATCTAATACGGTCTGAACGGTTTCCCAAGTCTGCCAACCGCCGGTTGAAGGCACGTCGACAACGCCCATAGACTGTTCGTTACCATCGTATATCTCGAACGAAGCACCGCCGTCGATGTCGCTCGCAACACGAACGCTAACTTCATAGCTACCCGCTACCGGCAGAATAACGTCATATTCAAACGTGTCGCCTTCGTCGATGTAACCAATGTTTTGACCACCACCGGTGTCTTCAGTGTCTTCTAGTTCAAGCCCATCCATCGCAGTGAAGTCTTCGGCTTCAACTCGGAACACTTCAGCATCAACAGGAGCAGGTGTCGGGGTAGCCGGTTGTGGCTCTGGGGTAGCATTACCACCACCCACAGTGCTCAATTCAAACCAGTTAAGGTTCCAAGCACCCTCGGCTACCACCAAGGTAAAGGTTTGCTCACCGGCAGACAGTTCAATCTCTTGGGTTACGGTCTCCCAGATTTGGTACCCGCCGGTATCGACGTTAATTTCGGCGTAGATGTTCTCGCCATTGCCTTCTTCAACACGTACAACACCACCGTCTTGGCTAGCAACACGCAGTGACAGCTCATAAGTACCGGCTTGTTCTACGTTAATGTCATAGCGAATCCAATCACCGGGATCAGTGTAAGCAATGTTCTCACCGCCACCGGTATCTTCGGTGTCTTCAGTACGAATACCTTGTGCACCACAGTATTCTTCGCCTTGGATCGTGCCAGGAATGTCCACTCTGTCGCAGTCGCGCTCTTGAGCACCACCACCACCGCTTGGGAAGTCCCCAACGAAGTCATATTGTGGCCAGCCTTGAACCAATTCTTTTACCTTGGCACCCGATTCGGTCAAGTTTGTCCAACCACCGGTGCCACTAGAGCCTGGGGGTAACGCAGATGAGCCTTCGTCTTTAGAGTTAAGCGCCCAGTTAGCATGGCTGATGTTGTTCTGGCGTAGGAAGTCCATCCAGATATCGGTTTCACCGTGGTCAACACCACCGGCACCACTAGGTTCTACCGTACCCCACTCGGTTACAAACAAGGGGATACCATTGTTCAAGGCCTCTTGGGCAAAGCCACGAATATCGCCGCGGTGACCATTGGCATAAAAGTGCAAGGTATAGGCAACGTTAACGTCGTTAATAGGGTTACGTGAGGCTTCATCCACACGCTGAGAGAAAAAACGTGTGCCCACAATAATTAAGTTGTCGGGGTCGATCTCACGAATAACACTAATCACCTCTTCAGCATAAGGCTTGATGTCGTTATCCCAGCTGGAATCAATCGGTTCGTTATACACTTCGTAGATAACGTTATTGTAGCCGCCGTATTTTCTGGCCATATCGGTGAAGAATTCGATAGCTTGAGGTACGTTGTCTTCGGCGTGATGCGTATGGAAATCGATGATCACATACATATCATTGGCGATCGCAGCATCGACTACCGCTTCGACTTTAGCCACGTTACCGGCTTTATCGGTGTTATACCCACCCACTTCGTCGACGCCCATAGCGGCACGAATCAAGGTGGCACCCCAATCATCTTTAATCCATTTTACCGCACCGGCATTGTAGAAGTTTTCTCCTCCCCAGCCGTTATTACTCCAGAACAAACTCGCCCCGGCGAAGCTTGCTGGCTCACCATTGACATGAATTTGATTACCGCTGGTTTGTAAAGGAGCAACGCCTGCCTGAGCTACGGGAACCATAGCCGAAAGGGCAAGACTTGCCGCGAGAGTGATACCTTGGGAGAGTCTAGATAAAGAAGACCACCCACCAAATTTTATTTTATTGGTTTTATTCATCTGTTTTGACCGCCTAATTATATTTATATATGAAGCTGAATCCATTTCAAATTACAAGGTAAAAGAAAGCTGACACCGGTGTCAAACTAGGTTGTTATTTTTGTTAACTGATACCATAAAAAACGGCTTATCGCAAAATGGCGCCAAAAAATGTTACGTTTGACGACAGTATCGCATATTTTGAATACAAAGTAGCTACGAGACAAACAACATTTTATCGTTTTTGATCTCTGTCAAACGTCATACAAAAGCATTTAAAAACATAGACTAGCCCTCAAAAAACAAGTGAACCACATCACAAAAAAATTAACAAATGCATCAACATAATTCACCGTCTTCAGGGACATTTCTACTCGTTTAAAAAACACAAATATTTTTAAATAGCTCTATAGGTATAGGCTCAGAAAAACAGATTTATTCGGGCCTAAGCATGCCGCTTTTTGGCACGCTATCTTTTGGCACGCCATACATCTTTGTTTATCTACCCCAAAGGCAAAGCGGTGGTATTGACCACCTTGCGCATCACAAAATTCGATTGCACCCCACTCACCCCTTCGACCTGCGTTAACAGCTTGTCGAGTAAAAAGTGCTGGTAGCTTTGCATATCTTGCACCACGACTTTAAGTAAGTAGTCGGCCTCGGAGCCGGTTATCAATAAACACTCCAACACCTCGGGAAAAGCCGCCACGGTTTTTTCAAAGGCTTCAAAGCGCTCGGGCGTGTGGCGATCCATGCCGATATGTATTAAAGCCATTAGATTTAGCCCTAGGGCTTTTTCATCCAATAAAGTGACGGTCTTTCCAATAATGCCCGCCTCGCTAAGGGCTTTGACCCGCCGCGAACACGGCGAGGGCGACAAACCGATTTTATCGGCCAGATCGAGGTTGCTAATGCTGCCATCGCGCTGGAGTTCGGCCAAGATACGGCGGTCTGTACGGTCGAGTTTGATCATATTTTTAGCCTTTACTGGAGACAAACACCAAGGTATTCAGTAGATAAGAATAGTTTCACCAATATTTTACATTATATTAGTGATTTATTGCCAAAATAGTGCAAATTAGGGGTCACTTTGCCAACATTCACCCCTAGCGTATCCCTATAATAATCCCATACCCAAACACTGTTACAAAACACTGTTACGCATTGCGGTTAACAGGGCTTCTCACAAGGAAGCCTTGGCTTGAACAGCCCACAAGGCCAACAAGCACATCCGCAGCCATACCATGAAGGACAACAGGAACCCCCTCATCCACCGTAGGACAATTTTATGAGTCAGTTCAATCCCCCTGCTTTTAATCATACCAAGTACCGCCCTTTTCCCGTGCTGAACAAAGCCGACCGGCGCTGGCCCTCGCAAGTGATCACTCAAGCCCCCCAGTGGTGTGCGGTGGACTTGCGCGATGGCAATCAGGCGCTCATCGAGCCGATGAATGTGCAACAAAAGCAGCGCATGTGGGCATTGCTGGTGCAGGTGGGCTTTAAGCATATTGAGATTGGCTTTCCTTCGGCCTCGCAAGAGGATTTTGATTTTTGCCGCTGGCTGATCGAGCAAAACCAGATCCCTGAGGATGTGACCATCCAGGTGCTGGTACAAGCGCGCGATGCGCTTATTGAGCGTACCTTTGATGCCCTTAAAGGGGTCAAACGGGCGATTGTGCACGTGTATAACTCTACCTCCCCGGTGCAACGCGATAAAGTGTTCCAGCAAGATAAAGCAGGGATTACCGCCATTGCTCGCAACGGGGCGCAAAAGGTAAAAGACGAAGCCGCCAAGTACCCGGATGTCGACTGGACGTTCCAATACTCCCCGGAGAGCTTTTCATGTACCGAGATTGATTTTGCTGTCGAGGTCTGCAACGCGGTGATCGAGGTATGGCAACCCAGCCCCACACACAAAGCCATTATCAATCTGCCCGCTACTATAGAATGCGCCACCCCCAATGTGTTTGCCGACCAAGTGGAAACCTTTTGTGAGCAAGTGCAGCGTCGTGACAGTATTATTGTTAGCCTGCACACGCATAATGATCGAGGATGCGCGGTGGCGGCAGCCGAGTTAGGCCTGATGGCCGGTGCTGATCGTATTGAAGGCACACTGATGGGCAATGGCGAGCGCACCGGTAATATGGACATGATCACCCTCGCGATGAACCTTTACAGCCAAGGCATCGACCCCGAGCTGGATCTGTCTAACCCCGATGAAATAGTGCGAGTGGTAAGCGAGTGCACCCAAATTGCCGCCCATCCTCGTCACCCATGGGTTGGCGAGCTGGTCTACACGGCTTTCTCCGGGAGCCACCAAGACGCCATTCGCAAGTGTCTGGCTCAACAAGAGGACGATGCTCCTTGGGACGTGGCTTATCTGCCCATTAACCCGAGCGATCTTGGCCGGGATTATCAGTCGGTGATCCGAGTCAACAGCCAGTCGGGCAAAGGCGGCGTGGCCTACATTCTTGAGCAGGACTTTGGCCTGTCGCTACCGCGTTGGATGCAAATTGAAGTCAGCCAAAAAGTGCAATCGCTGGCCGAGCAATCCAAGACGGAAGTGCGCAGCGGGGACATTTGGCAAACGGTTAAACAGTCGTTTATGCGCCGTGAACAGGGCTTAGTGCTTAAAAGCTACCACCTGGATCGAAGCGACACCCACGAGAGCATCGAAGCGACCCTTCACGACGGGCAACAAAGCACCACCATTAACGGCCAAGGGGACGGGGCTTTATCGGCTTTTTGTTCGGCCATACACACCCACCTGGGAATAAACGTGGACATCGCCCATTATGATCAGCACGCGGTTAGCGGCGGCAGTGAAGCCAAAGCGGTGGCTTATATTCAAGTGAAAGTGCAAGGGAAACGCTATAGCGCCATGGCTAAACACAAAGATGTCCTGAGCGCCGCCATGGAGGCCATTTTAATCTGTGTCGACAAGGCCGCCGCTACCCGGCAGGCTTTAAGCGCTTAGGATTCTAAAACAAAGATATATTTTTCTTGTAACCCAGAGGCCATCACCGCTAAGCCACCCACTTTACGGGGATTAAAGGTGGATTGTTTGATCGCTTTAAGCACTTGGCGATCAAACACCTTCTTCGGGGAGGCCGACACCACTCGGGCATCCACCACATTGCCGTGACTGTCCAGGCTGTACTCCACAATCACCTTCCCTTCTATGCCTCGGTTTTGAGCTTTTCTGGGGTATTTAGGCAGCACAAAGTTTTTAGGGCTGGGCGCTTCGATAGCGGCTATATTAATCCGATTGGCGGGGTTCGTGATTTTCACCCGCGGACTATCAGTGGAGATGTCTGGTGCGCGGCTTTCTATTGCAAGGGCTTGCTCGAACACCGGAGCGCTAATGGGGAGGTTTTCTTGTAGCTCAAGCTTGGCCAAACTCACCAGTTTTTCTTTAGCCGACGCTTCCAATGCTAGACGCTCTGCATCAATAAGCTTTTTAGCCTCGTCTAAATCGAACACGGTCTGCTCTTGCTCGGTCACGACAGGGCTAACGTTAACGGTATGTTCCGGCTCCGCTTCCACTGGGGGCGCTAGGGTCGGGGTAGGCAACACAGGCTCGCTAGAGGCAAAGGGATCGATCGATAAAGCATCGAGATCATAGTCCATCACATAGTCAACCCGCTCAATTAAGTTAGCCCGCAGGCTAGCCAAAGGCATAAACAAGCACAGGGTTAATAAGAGTATCAGGCCCGCACTGGCTTTAGTCATCGGCGTGTGCTGGCCTTCGGGGTTGAGTATCGCGCGCACCCTAACACTTAACTCGCTGCATTGATCGCTGGCGGCCATGCCTACAGCAGCACCGGTATGGTGCTGTTTTAATACCTGGGTGGCCACGTTAACAAGGTCGTCTGCGTAGCGGGTTTTTTTCACCCCGTGGTGCAGCGCCATATCATCGCAGGCCACTTCGGCACTGGAACACAAGAGTTTATGCGCTCGCCAAGCCATGGGGTTCACCCAATATAAAGCACAGATGCAACGGGTTAACTGCTGCACTAACCAGTCCTGGCGTTTAATGTGAGCCAATTCGTGCAAGAGTGTGCTTTGAATTAAATGATCGGGCCAGTGCAAGGCACTTGTGGGCAATAAAATAACCGGCTGTATGGCGCCCCAGGTAGAAGGCGACTGAATCCATCGGGAGTGTCGAATACGGATGCTACGGCCAATCCCCATATCCTGGCGGTAGCGCCGTAAGGCCTCTTGCCAGTAACGTTGCTCGACCGGTTGACACAATTTTACCCCTAACCACATTCTTAGGTTGGCCACTATCAAGCGAGCAATCAACCCCATGGCCACCAAGGCGTACAGGGATAGTAAGCTTATGTACATCTCCTGGAGGGAAACCCATGATGTGCTCGGCGCAGGCTCGCCGGAGTCACTCAAGAGCCCGGTTTGCTCCTGTAAAAAAGGCGGCTGAATAATATCGGGAAGCGTCGTTTGAGTGACACTGACTTCGATATCAAGCGTGGGAAGTAAACGCGAGGATAAGGGAAGAATCAAAGTGGAGAGAATCGCCAAAGCGATAAGAAAATGTCGGCTGGCGGCGGAGTTTCGTACAAAGTGCACTACCAAAAAACAGCTCAGTAGTAACACCAATGCCCGAGCATTAAACAGTAGCAATTGGACCACTAAGTCTAAAGACGCATCCTCTATAAATAGGCTTTCAAATTGCGCTAGCCCCATTGTTATCACCCCCCACAGGATTTAACGTTTACTTATTCTTTTATTTATTCTTTTTCATCTTTTTTGGCTTGATTAATAATGTCGCTTAATTCGCTCAGTTCTTCTTGCGATATTTTTTCGGACTGCATCCCTAGTAATGCGCTCACAGCGGCGGAGGTGGAACCGCCAAAAAAAGTATTCACGAGTCGATCCATGGCGGTTTTTTGTGCGGCTTTTTGTTCAATGGCAGCGGCATACACATAGCGAAAGTTTTCTTCACGTTGGGTGATATAGCCTTTTTTCACCATGGTCGAGAGCATGGCCCGCACGGCGGAGTTGCTGGGCGCTTCGGGCAGCTGTTCGCGCACCTGCTCGGCGGTGGCAGGGTCGCGGAACAAAATATCCATAATCTGCCGCTGGCGACGACTTAGATGAACCATTGGGTTGCTCAAAAGTGACTCCTCTTTTTCACATTCATTTTTGCATCGTTCAGATATCAGCTTCGCGTTACTTTTGTAACAGGTGTTATTTTTATCGCACCATGGATCTAATGTCAACCCTCAATATCCCACCAGACAAATATATCCATATATTTCAATAACCTACAAAAACATCGAACGATTTTTGATCGTCTGAAATTTCACTTTAGACGTCGCTAAGCCAAAAAATAGTGCTTGACTTTGTGCTGCACCATGTTAATTTTACAACCAGGTGCTACAAAAATAACATCTTGCTACAAAAGCAGTGACTAGTTGAAAAAACAGCACCTAGTGACAAAAACAACATTCAGATGATTGGCCCCTTCCTGTGGCCACCCTTATGAGGAAATGCATATGCGCCTTCGCCAAAAGACCCCATCCGTGTATTCGGCCTTTTTTCTACTGTTCGCCAGCTTTAGTGCCGGTGCCCAAACCAGCCTAGAGGACATTCAACAAGTCGAGCTGGCCAACTTAGCCGCAGGTCAGCAAGCCCAGCAGCGCATTGATGACCTGGATGAGCAAAGACGAAATTTATCCAACGATTACCGCGTCGTGTTAAAACAAAACACCAATCTGGAAAAGTACAACGATCAGTTAGTACAAACGGTGCATTCACAAGACGATGACATCGCTTCGCTTAAAGAACAAATCCAACGGATTAACCACCTGGAGCGCGACATTGTGCCGATGATGTCGGATATGTTAAAAGCCCTGGACAATTTTATTCAATTAGACACCCCGTTTTTATTGGAGGAGCGAAACAAACGGATAGAAAAACTTAAAGTGTTATTGGCCAATGGCAGTATTTCGAACTCGGAAAAGTATCGCCGAGTCCTGGAAGCCTATCAAATTGAAAATGATTATGGTCGCACCATTGAAGCTTATGAAGGCACTGTAAACAGCGCTACCAATACCGAAACACAAGATGTAACTTTCTTTAAAGTCGGGCGTGTAGCGTATTTGTATCAAACATTGGATAAGTCACAAACCTTTCATTGGTCTAAAGCCGATAAGTCTTGGCACCTATTAGACAAGCATTATAACGACAAAATCAACGAAGGCATTAAAATGGCCAAGGAACAAATCCCCTCGAATTTAATGTTTATTCCCTTAGAAGCCCCTGCTCTTCCCCTTAATCCCAAAAACAGCTAATCCATGCTTAGAGGAAACACTATGAACAAGATATGTCAATTTTTAAGCCTTTTTATCGCGCTGGTTTTATTTGCCCCTTTATCGCAAGCCGAAGGCACCGCTACCAGCCTGGAAGAGCTGTTAAGCATTGTTAACCAAACCAAAAACGCCGACACGGCGGCGAACCAGCAACGTATTACCCACTTCGAACAAGCCCAAGCCCAACAGGCTGCCCTTCTCGGCGGGGCGCAAAAGCAAACCCAAAAACTGGAGGGCCTTAGCGAACAATTAAACCAAACCATCGGGGAAAAAGACCGCGAAATAGCCGCCTTAGAAAAACAATTATCCGATCGCTTAGGCAACTTTGGGGAGCTGTTTGGGGTAACCCGACAGGTTGCCGGGGATACCCGCTCGCAAATTGCCAACTCGCTCATTAGCGCTCAGTTCCCCGGTCGCGATACGGCTTTGGAAACGATTGCCAGCAGCAAAACCTTACCTACGGTCGATCAATTATATTCACTGTGGTACACCTTGTTAAATGAGCAGGTCGAACAAGGGAAAGTCAGCCGTTTTGAGGCCACCGTTAGCAACGCCCAGGGCTTCCCAGAAACCCACGAGGTGATCCGTATTGGGCCCTTTACCGCCGTCTCTGACGGGGAGTTTTTGGTTTACGAAGCCAGCAAACAACAATTGCAGCATTTACCTCGCCAACCCGGTTCGCAGTATCGACAGGCCGCCGAGCAGCTTAGCCAAGCACCCGCAGGGCAAATCGTGGCGGCTACCATCGACCCCTCTAGTGGTGCGATTTTAAGCCTACTGGTGCAAGCGCCCAGCTTAATGGAGCGGTTTAAACAAGGCGGGCTTCCCGGTTATGTGGTGAGCTTCCTCGCGGTTATAGGGCTAGCGCTGGGGACTTTACGCTTAATTAGCTTATGGTTTACCGGTATGCGTGTTAATCGCCAAATGAAGCGCGATGCGATTGAGCTGGACAACCCCCTTGGCCGAGTCTTAAAAGTGTACGAAGACAACCCCAAAACAGATGTAGAGACGCTGGAGTTAAAACTGGACGATGCCGTCTTAAAAGAACTCCCTAAACTTGACCGTGGGCTCAATACCCTAAAAGTGCTGGCTGCCGTGGCACCGTTAATCGGTTTATTAGGCACCGTTATCGGGATGATTCTCACCTTTCAGGCGATCACTTTATGGGGCACGGGTGAACCTAAGATTATGGCCGGGGGTATCTCCCAAGCACTGGTGACTACCGTACAAGGCTTAATTGCTGCGATTCCTTTACTCTTATTACACAGCGTCACGAGTGGCCGAGCGCGCCTAGTGCAGCAAGTGTTAGAAGAGCAAAGTGCGGGGTTAATCGCCCGTCGCGCCGAACTCAGTCATGAAGACCATCCCCATGAAGAATATGCCCACGGAGAGCAAGCTTATGGATAAGTCACTGTTTGTCGAGGCTTTTCATCCCTTGATGATATGGCGACACTTACACCAGTTTTTAGAGCAAGGGGGCGTTATTCTGGTAGTGATAATGTTGACCACGTTTTTTCTATGGATGCTAATCCTTGAGCGCCAATATTATTTTTGGTTTATTCATAAAAAGGTGTGTCAGCAGGTGACTACTGTTTGGCAGCAGCGGGCAGACAAGCACTCGTGGTTCTCCCACCAAATTCGACAGCGTTTGCTGTCGATGACCAGCATGCAAACGCAGCGCAACCTATCCACCATTAAATTGGTGGTGGTGATTGCCCCCTTATTAGGGTTATTAGGCACCGTGGTGGGGATGATCGAGGTGTTTGATGTCATGGCCTCCACCGGCGCCAGTAACGCCCGAGGCATGGCCGGTGGGGTGTCTAAGGCCACCATTCCCACCATGGCGGGGATGGTGGTCTCCCTATCGGGTTTATTGTTTAGTGTGACTTTAAAGCGCAGAGCCACCCTATCGATGGAAGCCCTGTCTAACCAATTAGTGAAGGAGGAGCCCTCATGAGTTCACGTCGCAAACGAAGTAAACCCGGTGATGAAGCCGACGTCGATATGACGCCCATGTTGGATATCGTGTTTATTATGCTGATCTTCTTTATCGTCTCCTCCACGTTTATTCGTGAAAGTGGTTTAGACCTGACGGAACATCAAAACGATGAGCAGCCCGAACAAAATCAAAACAATGCCAAAGCGATTATTGTGCAGATATGTGAGGACGAGCAAATCTTTATCGACCAGCGTGCGATCGATGTACGCTCTGTACGGGCCAATATTGAGCGTAAGCTTGCCGAAGATAGCCGGGCCGCTGTGATTATCGAAAGCCAAACAGAAGCCCCCACGGGCACACTGGTATCGGTGATGGATCAAGCCCGTGCCGCCCATGCCAATATATCGGTGTCGGAGCTGGCCACCAAATGCCGCAGCGCTTCTGCCCCCACAAGCTAAATGATGAGGTTACTATGAGAAAACGAACCCCCACTAACGATGAAGACTTGGAAGTCAACATGACGCCCATGTTGGACATTGTTTTTATTATGTTAATTTTCTTTATTGTCACGGCGGTATTTGTTAAAGACCCCGGCATCGATGTGACTCGCCCAGAGGCCAACACCGCCGAGGCCATTAAGCGAGTATCCACGATTGTGGCCGTTGGGGAAGACAACCGGATATGGATAAATAAGCACGAAGTACCCTTGGAAGATGTGCGGGTGATTGTGGCTAAATTAAAGCAAGAGAACCCTAAAGGCAAGGTGGTGATTAAAGCCGACACCAAATCTCATGCGGGCTTGGTGGTCAAAATAGTCGAACAGCTTAATCACATTGGCGTCGCGGGGGTTTCTATCGCGACCAGTAAAGGAGGTGACGTATGAGTGCCCCATCCATAAGTGCCCGTTCTATAGAAGCTCGTTCCCTAGGCGCTAAAGTCTTTTGGCCGCTGATCGCCGCGAGCATTACAGTCGCATTATTTCTGTTAATGGGGTATTTAATTACCCCCACGGGTGAAGTGCCCCAAGAGGAGGCCGAAACCAGCCAAGTGGTGATTACCCGCACAAAGCGGGAGGAAAGCTCCGACACCAAACCCCGACCCAAACCTAAAAAGCCAGAACAGGAGATTACCCCACCCCCACCGTCTATCCCTCGGCCTAAACCCCAAGCGGCCAGTAACAATAACGCGTTAGTGGTGGAGATCCCTAACATTGGCACCGACACGGCGCTTAGTAATACCTCGGGGGATCGCCGGGCCACCCCCATTGTGCGTATCCCTCCCCAGTACCCACAAAGCGCCCTTAGTAAAGGCACACAGGGGTGGGTATTGTTAGAGTTTACTATTACCCACACGGGCACGGTGGAAAACATTCAGGTGGTCGATGCCGAACCGGCTCGTATTTTTAACCGAGCGGCGATTAGAGCAATAAAACGCTGGAAGTATCAACCGAAAATTGCCAACGGCAAAGCGGTCCCCCAGCAAAATATGCGCGAAATTTTTCGCTTCGAGATTCAAGACTCCTAAGCCACGGCCATGACCAACAAGAGGAAAGCCCACATGACGACCACGTGTAAAAAGTATGCCAATGTTCAGAACTCCCCGCTGTTTAGTGTTTTCGGCTGGGTCATCTATTTTATCGTCTTATTTGTATTAGTGAGCCTGTGCGACTTTACCGAGGCGAGTGAGAAAAGCCCGAGCAAAAAGAAAAAACGCCGCCCTACTCCGGTATTGTCATTATCGGTGTATAAAAAAATGTCTGCCGTGCAGGAAGACTTTCAAAATGAAGACTACGCACAAGCCACCCTTAAGTTATTGAAGCTGCTAGAGCGAGAGGCCAAATTAAAACCGTATGACAAAGCTAAGATATACGAGATGTTATCTAACACCCACGTGGGCACCAATGAGCCCGAAAAAGCCTTGGCGTTTTCGCAAAAGGCTTTGGCCTTAGAGGTTCTGGGGGACACATCGCAACGTCAATTGTACCGAAGGGTGTTTTATTTATACTTTTCTTTGGATGAGTATGACAAGGCCTTAACCTATATGGAAAAATGGTTTTCCGCCGAGCCAAACCCACCCATACAAGCTTATTTTACCGCCGCACAGGCTTATGCCCTAACCGAGGACATGGACACCGCTTTGGACTATGCCCTGCAAGGGATGCAAAAAGTGGCGCAGGACGAGGAGACTCAAGCTAAAGAAAGTTGGTATCAGCTATTAATTTCCATTCGGCTAAAGCGCCAAGACTACCAGGAGGTTAGTCACCTACTGGCGCACACCATTACCCTTTGGCCTCATCGGGTGCAGTATTACCAACAGTTAAGTGCGGTGTATCAGGAGTTAAAGCAAGAGAAGGCATCCTTTGCTATTTTATCCATTGCTTACCAGAACCAGTTATTGGATAAGGCTTCGGATATTGAGCGTTTGGCTCAGCAGTATCGTTACCATGAGTATCCGTTTAAATCCGCACATCTATTGAAACACGCTATGGAGGCGAAGACCCTTAAGTTATCTGAGCAAAACTGGGAGAGCCAGGCCAACGCCTGGTTGCATGCGCGGGAATGGCCCTCGGCAGATAAGGCTTTATTAGAGGCCGCCAAGCTCTCGGATAAGGGCCTGCATTGGTTGTTTTTGTGTCAAACGTCGTTTCAAAATGAGCACTGGGGGAAGTCGCAGACGTATTGTGAGAATGCAATCGAAAAAGGGGGCTTGAAAACCGACGAAAGTTCGGCGTGGTATTTGTTGGCTTTAGCGCAATATTATGAGGAGAAGTTAATTCCCGCGATAAGCTCTTTTGAGAAATGCCAACAGTGGGCCAACACCGAGAAGGATTGTAAGCACTGGCACACGTATATTCAGCAGGCTTTGGCGAGTAAAACCGAAGAGCAGGAGCGCTTGCAGAAGGAACAGCAAGAGAAGGAGCGACGTCAACGGGAACAACAACAAGATATGCAGCGCGTGCTAGAACTTAAGAGTTGAGTTTAAGAGTTGAGTTTAAGAGTTGAACTTATGGTTGTCTTGACATAGAGGGCCAGAGCACTGGCCTTTTTTAAAGGACGACATTTATAACTTTATATCATACCAAAAACAATCTGAAAAGATGGCGTCTTTCGTTCCATATATCTATATTTAAGGAAGACATAAAACCAACATTTACTACGGAGTTTTAGCTTTGGACAACCAACACGTTGAAAACCAGGGGGTCGTGATTACCGCCCCCGAGCGTCTGGATTACTCTGTACAGCTTAACTTACCGGAGTTTGATGACAACATCCCCGAGCAAGACATGAACATTACGATAGACTTGCAAAATACCACGGAGATTGATAGCTCTGGTATTGGCGCCTTATTGTTGCTGCAAAACCTTGTCCCCGAGACGGCGCCCAAGGTACGCTTGGTCAATTGCAACCAAGGGGTTATTAAAGCGCTTAACATTTGTCATATGCATCATATTTTTAATATCATTAGAGATGAACCGGATGAGCACACTCCGGTTAAACATTAGAGTTTCTGTTCTGCACAGCGGACATAGCCCCTCTAGTATGAACTCACCACCTGCCCCTTAAATCGTCCTCGAATCGGATCAATCTTATGGGTATCAATCCCCTGAGGCGTCCACGTCTGTGACTTACCACTGCGTATCACGGTAATATTAATCTCCAAGCCCTCCGATGTAATCACATCGCTGCCCGACAAATGAAATCCCTTCCCTCTTGGATGATTATGGACAATTTCAATCAACTCAGAGTCCTCCTCCACACCAAGGCATCCGCCTTTTATCATAATCGTCCCGTTCGGATATCGCGTTAAGGTTCTGTTTAACACACGAGTATCTAATTGTTCCGCGTTTCCTGGTATTTCATCACTAATCCCGATGCTACCATCGGCTTTTCGATATAAAGCCCGGCCTTTTTCGGTACGAATTCTTTTCCCGCTGGGAATCAAATTAGCCGCTTCCTCGCGCATTTCTTCCAGCGAGGGATAGTGATGCATTACCCCTTCGTCTTCTATCTTACAAGGCGTTATTATTTTGCTGGTCATCCCCGTATAACTAGCCACCGCCAAAGTATTCACACTAAAAAAAGCACTTACTATAAAAACAAATAAGTTAACTATACCTGCGCCCCATTTAAACATAACTCTATCCTTTACAACCGTCCATTTTAATTCTTAAAAATATAAGCAAAAGCCATCCGTCACGCATAAAGCGTTAATACGTAGGAAATATTCCTTGGGTGTGTCCTTTTATTTGAATCGCCTGACCTTTAGGTGGTCGATGATTTCTTTAGTCACACTAGACTATATGGTTAAATACAATATCAAATACTATGCCAAGTTTTTCGCGAGCTTTATAAGCGATTGATTTTAAAGGGGTTTGTATTCCCCGAAGCTAAGAGTGACGAGCCCCATTGTTTGCGACACAAACAAACGGGCTAGTGCTGCGCATTGATCTGCTTCCCAAAAATGAGAATTATTGCGACAAGCGGTTAAAAAATGGGATCATGTGAATGTAAATCTTTTGCAAAAGTTTGGGTGGGTATATTGACTTGTTGGGGGGATTTATTATTGGGTTTTGGTGGTGTGTGCTACGGAGTAGAATATTGGGAAGGTGTATCACTACGATGCTGCAAGAGACAATTCCCCCGATAACCTTAAATGTTTTTTTGGCTCTACGCGCCAAAAAAATATTTGTAGGACATCAACGACAAAGCCCCGTTTCCAAAAGCCAGTGATTAAAATCACCGCCTAAATTGCTTTGCCCCTACTGGGCAATAGGTTGTCCGTTGAATAGAGTCACTCCAGCGATTCGAAAACTATCACTGTTAGATACGATAATGGTAAGGCTGTTTACGATTAGCCCTGTAAGGGCTATGCAATTTAGACGGTGATTTTAATCACTGGCTTTTAATCTCTCGTTTTTAATAACCCCAGAAACAAAAAAGGCCACTCCAATGGAGTAGCCTTTTTTTAAACAGCTCTTAAAAAAACAACTTGTGTTTAGACAAGAACCTAATATGGTGGAGCCTAGCGGGATCGAACCGCTGACCTCAACACTGCCAGTGTTGCGCTCTCCCAGCTGAGCTAAGGCCCCGTAAAGAGGACGTGCATTCTATCAATTATTAGCCCAGTGTCAACACCCAACACCAAAAAAAGTAAAATAGATGCCAATAAGCCCTTGCTTAGGCCCCCTGCGGCACCACCGGTGTTTGCACCTTAGAACAATTATGCGCCCACTGGCGCCGAACATGCTGTATGTACCGAGTATTCCAAGAGGTATGAACCTGTTTGGTTTCCATCCAATAACGCACATACTCTGGCACAAGCTGCTTAGCGAATGCCAAGTCGATATTGGCCAGCTCCAAAACATCATAAGCATCTTGCGAAGGCTGCCATTCGG
>JACLAC010025793.1_pt1 | contig 26839 bp, 14 predicted proteins | sample 8027881 | NCBI WGS metagenome assembly JACLAC01 (sample SAMN15725517, study PRJNA655200) | protist metagenome | isolation source: fluorescence activated cell sorting (FACS) single amplified genomes of... | place: Spain: Blaines Bay Microbial Observatory, Mediterranean Sea | collected 2016-01-19 | reverse complement strand
TACAGCAGCAAGAAGCAAGTGTGCCGTCTTTTGTACATGTAGGAGCCGGCGTTACCAAAATGTTATTTGGTATTTTCTTTGCCGTTGCAGGCGTTTTGCAATTAGCAACGCATGCCACCGAGTGCGAGCAAGTATTGTGGAACAGTTGCAAAGTAAAAACGCCATTTTGTGGAAATATTTTCCATCCAACATGTAATTGTGCTGTGCTGACCGTTCTAGAACACAATTACACGAGATTGCCAGAAAAAGATATAAAACAGATGTCCGCGTTAAAACATTTGAAAATCAGTCACGGGCCACTGCAATACGTATTTGGCGATTTTATCAATGCCTTTCCAAAATTAAGCTTGGCCGATTTCAGTTACAACATGCTAACAAAAATACCATATAATTTTGGAATGAGCAAGCAATTGTATAAGGTTGTACTGTCAAACAACAACTTGACAAGTGTGCCTGATAGCCTGTGGGGAAATCCGTTTCTACATTCGCTGGAGCTAGATAACAATAACATTACCGAGATTTCTCCTACGATACGAAACGCCCAAACGTTACAACTTCTTTTCATGAGCAACAATAGCTTGTCTAGGTTACCAGCTGCAACGTTTGTGAATTCTCAAACAAAAGTTACCACCATGTTGAATACAGTGTATCTTGACGGGAATCATCTCAAGGAAATACCACGTGATATTCAATACGCAACTAGTTTAAAAGAGTTAGGACTTAATAAGAATTCCATCTCGAATGTTCCAAGAGAAATAAGGGTTCTGAAAAAGCTTTTTTCAATTGATTTGCGCAATAATAACATTACAAATCTACCAACACCATCAATTCTAGCATTGGAAAAGTCCCTTATCTATATCTACCTTCATAATAACCCAATATGTTCGAACGGATGGTTAGATGACGAGAAAGATGTCCAAGCGATACTGACAAAAGTACCGGACGCAGGCTGTACACCACAATGTTCCAATTATTGCCAAAATAGATATCTATCTACGGTAAAAACATGTTTAAGAGAATGTAATTCAAAAGAATGTGGATATCAAAACGGGGTTTGCGTTCAAGCGGAATAGGGGAACGACTGTGCGAAGAGCACATAAATGCAGCTGAAGGGACGAGAACCGAGCTGAGGAATGATGAAAATAAAAAAAAAATTGTGCATGAAAATATATACATATATATATATACGTATACGATACAAGTTATTAACTTATAGTCCTAATTGTATTAACTTATAGTCCTAATTTGGAACTTTTCACTCGCGAAGTTAGCATGTAGTTGCACTTCCCTTCAGTAATCTCCTTCTCCTCGCAGTTGCCCTTACGTCTCTGAAAGGGACATCAAGCTTCTTTGTTCCATCTTGGCTTGTCACTTGAACATTGAACTTAGCCTTTTGGTTTTCCTTGAAAATACGGAGTTTCATGGTCTTACCATTGTTGTGTGTGTATTCACAGTTCTTTTCTTCACCAGTTTTTTGGACTTTTTCAACATCGTCCTGGACTTTGCCCCGACAAGGCCAAGAGAAGGTGCCCTTTTTATATTTCATTTGTCCTTTTTTTGTCCCAAAACATGATTCGCGGAAGCCCGTAAACGTCGATGCAAAATTCCCGTTATTGAAACCATTATTTTTTAAAAATGTTTGCCATTCCTCCTCTCCTTCATACTGAGTTGACCTCTTACACGCGCTTTTCTTGTTCAATCGTATGTCTCCTGCATCGCAAGAATCGAAAGTGCTTAAAAAAAGCAAAGCAGTTACTACTACTACGGGTGCATATTTGTATAAAGGCATGTTACAATATATATTGTGAGTTAAAAAATATTTGCTCGTCTCGATCAAAACTATTCTAAATATCCTCTTACTTTTTTAAAATACCGCGCACTTGAATGTTCAACACCGCAGTAAAATTTATAACTATTCGTTGATGGTTTTAATTCTTCTTTCGCTTTTCTTTGTTTGTTTTGACGTTTCTGTTTTTGCTGGTCAAGTTGTTCCTTGCGTAACTATATATATATATATATTGTATTGTTGTTATTATTTAAAACACTGTAAACCAACACCCACCCTCCCACCTGGCCCACTTTTTATTCTTAGATATTTATTTCTTCCAGCCACTTTCCTCGTTTAATGGTATGCCCCTGTACGCTTCAGACATCAAACCATAGCATTGCCACACCATTCAGAAAATTAAACATAAACGTGCTTAGACTCCTTGCGCGTCCAATGATACGCCCCTGCTAAAAAATCCTTCACAAAATTAGAAAATCTAGCAGGCGGGTATCACGCGCACATAGGCCGCAGGTGCCTTGACTTTAGGAAAAGGCTTACTTGGGCTGCAGAATAATCTTATCGAAGGCGGATTCTTTTTTACCGATTCGGGTAGTTGTTTGTAATACTATTGCTATGGTAGATACAAATCGATTTGTTTAGATGTATCGGTCCGAATAGAAAAAAGCTCGATACTGTGTGACGACTGCTAATGAACTAGTTGCGGATATTTTTAATCAGTACAACATGATAGGCAAACGGCTGTGGTGAATGCTACGGCACGTTTTTGTACTTACTTTACCTGTTTTAGGAGTTTTGTCCGTAAGCGTAATAGCATGCTAATAGCGTGAGAGCCCGAAAGTTGGTGGTAGGGGACACAGCACAGAACAATTAAGGTTTTGTGAATATCGACGAGGGCGCACAGTTTGTAGACTGTACTGTGTAGCTGCATATTAAGTACAAAGTTAAAGTAAAAACCGTATTGTTTGATAGGTAAAAATGCAAAAATAGCCAGCATACCACAGAGCACAGAGCATACTGGCATACTCTGGCATACTTCTTGAGTTAATACAGTACCAGGTAATATTAAATGCTAACGAAAATTTTGTTATCATAATTTTTACGTACGCTGGTACGAAAAACACACACCACACGGGTAATATTCTTTTTTAAATGAAAATACGCGCACACACTCACATCAACACTTCAAACCTCCCTTTTTGTTCAACAAAGTTCATTCCTTTTCGTTTTAAAAATTGACGTATATTTTTATACAATTTACCACTACGTGATGGTGTATTGGTTAATGTTTTATTATTTCTATTTTCACCATGTCCTGTAACAATAATTAATTTTTGTGTGTATTTATTTTTTCTTTTACTTGAACTACTACAAATAATTTGAGTTGATGCAGCTGCATGTTCTTCGCACATTTCAATAGCACATTTCACTTGATATATACCTTCTGTTACATGCAAACCATGTAAATCAATTTGTATTGGAGTAATATTTGCCCCTGAATTGATTTTAGTTACTGGTGGTTCTTTAATATAAGTTGCTAAATGATTTTTATTTAATTGAAACAATTCATTGTTATTTTCATAAAATATTCTATCCGCTTCTTCGATACGATATTGTAATGCCATAAAACGATATTGTTCACCTTCATCTGCCAACATACGTGCTCTTGCTGGATTACTTTTATAAATACTTGCAGCTTTTTGAAATTTCGACAACATCATTGCGCGTGCATACAACCAATTGTGTTTATTTTTACTTTGCACTTGTTCCATTCCATCATTATTGCTTGCAGTATTTGATACTTGTTTATCTCGTCTATTTTTCTTTTTATTTTTAACTATAGTAAATCCACCATCTAAATTTGTTAATAATGTATCATCATTATTATTATGATGATGATGATGATGATTTGTTTCAGTGTTATTATCTATTTGTTTTAATTTATCATTTAAAGCATTGGTGGTGGGAGATATCTTCTTCTTCTTCTTCTTACCACTATTAATAACAATACCACCTCCACCTTTTACTAATGTATCACGAAATGACATGGTCTGATGATTATTATTACTACTATTATTATAATTTTTATTATGAAATTTTCCAACTTTAATTTTTTCCAATCGTTTACTTAATCGTGTATTAACAACATTTGCTTTATTTTTCTTGAATATTTTTACTGGATCATCGTGTACTTTTTTAAAATTGAATGCTTTCAAGCCATCTTCTACATCCAATATATTATTATTAAAATTTTTTAATAAACTATGTACAAAAAATGGATGTGCATCTGGGAAACTTTTACATATACGTTTTAATTTAGGTGAAATTTTTTGTCTAGTTGCATGTTTGACCTGTTTATATTTTTGTCGATTAATATTATTACTAGGTGATTCATCACCCTCCTCCTCCTCTTCTTCTTCTTCTGGAGCAAATAAATCCAATGCATTTGTCTTTGTATCCACAGAATTGTCATTGTCATTGTTCACAATTAAATTCGAATGATTATTAAACACACCATCTTCAAACATAGTAATAATACGTTCCATTGTTTTATCAACATTACCATCACAATGTCTTAATAATGATTTTAATACACGTATTGGAATATCAGGAAAAACTTCTGATAATACTATTAAATTACCTTCATCCTTTGTCAACTCAGCTAATGCACTTGCTAATGCATCTTCATCTTCTTTACGTTTACGTTCAACTTCTTCCAACCGTTTTATTTCTAGTTGCTTTAATTGTTCTTCTCTACGCTTTTGTTTCATTTGATCTGGTGATAAGACTATGTATGGTGTACGCTGTTTGGCTCGTTCCGGGGAATTAATTCTCATATAACGTGGATTTGAATTTGTTTTCTTCTTTTTTTTCTTTTTTTTCTTTTTCTTTCTTACATTATTATTATCACTGTTTAACACGGAGGACGATATATTATTTCTCATGAAAACACTGTCATCTTTTTCTTCATTTGTATTTATCGCTTGTTTTAAATTAGTTGTATTATCTTTGTTGTTTTTGTCCTTATCAATTTCACTCTTCACCAATGCCAATTTAGACGATATATCTAATAATTGTTCTAATGAATTTTCAAAATTATTACCAGATTCTAAATATATTTTTTCAATTTGCTTTTTCGATATACTATTATTATTAAATATATCAATTAATTTATTGTAATCGTTATTGTAATGAACTTGTTTTGAACTTTCATTCGTAGTATTATTTACAATCGTAAACTCCATTGATTTTGATCGTTCCTCTTATATGTATGTATATTATTGTTGTTCTCATATTTACTAGAGCTACATTACCTAGGTATGTTTATATATTTGTTATTAGTTTATGTTCTACGAACTTATATAAAAACTGATGATGATTATTTATTAATAAAGCTATAAGTAGTATATATATAGGCAGCGAGAGCCAGAGAGGTGTAGAGATACAAATTAATATCTAATAAAAAAAGTAGAACTTTAGAATTATATCATATTCAGCAAAATACAAACAACAAGAACAAAATAAAGAATATATATAATCATGTTTAGGTATAAGAAAATCCAACTATTGAACAAATATTTTCATAAAACCCAACAACATGTTGTATTAAATACATGCGTTTTTAATGTAAATGCTTCATTTTCGTCTAATAAGCAATATTTTGTACCACCATATTATTGTCAACCACATACAAAATATTTTTTCAGTACACGTCGTCTAATCAAAACCACTGGGTTGCAGCGTTTATTACTAGCAACAAATTCAGCTATAGGTGCGTTGAGAGATCCAACACGTGCAGATCTAATTGCAACGTTAGGTGAAACTACTGGTAAATTACAATTACAAAAAATGTATACACAAATGAATGAAAATGAAACTGGAAAATTAATATTAAAAAATAAACCACGTGTAAATCAAGAAAATATTGACGTGAAACAACTATTAGATTTAAATGTTAATACGTTTGGATACAAATATGGCAAATTCTTAGAAATACATGGATTTGATCCCGACGATAGGCCTCAAGTGAAATATATAAATGATGATAATTTAGCATATGTAATAACAAGATATCGTGAAATTCATGATTTCGCACATGTTATATTAGAATTACCACCAAATGTATGTGGTGAAATTGCATTAAAATGGTTTGAAATGGGGCAAACAAATTTACCAATGACAACTTTATCAGCTTTATTTGGTCCATTACGTGTAACAGATGCGAAAGAAAAACATTTTATACGTCAATATATCTTATGGTCAACTGCAAATGCAAAAAAATCGAAATTATTAATAAATATATATTTTGAAGAATTATTTGAACATGATTTAAAAGAATTACAATATGATATATTAGGTAAAAATGGTATGGATAGTATGCCAAAATATAAATCAATGGTCAGTTCTTCATAGTATACAAATATTTTTCTGTTGTGTGTTTTAGTGTGTTTTACGAAAAAAGAAGAGTAATTTTTTAATTTAAATAATGTTTCTTCTTCTTCTAATCTTTTCTGATAAAATAAAACAATTTTAAAATTTTTTACTCAAACCGCTGTTTGTATAATTGGGGATACAGCCACTGCGCCTTTACTCAATGTTTTGACCCACCAATTGCCTAATAAACGTTCAAATGGCATTCGTAATGGTTTATTTGGTTTCAATCGATGAAGAAATCGTATTTTATAATGTCCGTCACGATTTTTTCCAGTAACTTCACCTATATCACCTTTGTACGGACCGCATGTTAACTTCACAGATGCACCTTCTCTTAAATCTAATATTTGCATTTGATTTATATCACCATCCATTAATTTACCTTGTGAATTATATGGTATGTAAAATACATCTTTGTTTTCCGCCATGTTCTCGTTATTTTCATCCATTTTTAATAACTTTGATTTTGTTGAACTAGCTACTACACTTTTTATTCCATATGGTTGTGATGGTAAAAATGTCAAATAATGTACGAATTTTACTGGGTTTAAATTGAAATGTTTCTTAAAACGTATTGTTATCTCAATATTAAATGTACCCCATCCCAAATATTCTGGAGTTTGATAATTACCAAGTTTTGATGGTTTGAGTACTGATGCTGGTGGAAAATAATTCTGCATATTGAACAAAATTTCATCAATAAAATCAGAACATTTATGACCTACAAGTTGTTCTCCATCTCTGTTTTCAAATCGTATAAATCCACACCATGCATGTTCATTTTGAGGGTTGGCATTATTTTGAACATGTCGATAGGTATTGCCATATACAACATTTAATGATTGAAGCCATTCTTTTCCATTTATAGAATTTGACTGGATGGTAGCAGCAGGTACAGGCGTTTTAAGTTCCTCAAGCAACATTTTCATAACTAAATCAATTGGGGCAAAAATACGTAATGCTGATAAGTGATCAAATTGGGTACATTGTAAATTAATGATTACACCACCAATTGCTCCTGGATTTTGTTTTAATGCTTTAGTAGAACATGTGGTAAAAACGCGATCTGCGTTCATTCCACACATAGACGTGCCCATTGATAATACTAAATCACATTTTTTTTCCCATTCAAGTAAATCGTTAAACAAATCAGTACGTAAACTACCTGACATTGGAACTACTGGATTGGATGGGTCAAACCATGCTCCATGTATTTCATTTAATTTTTCTTGCGGGAAACCTGCTTTTTGTGGCAAGCCATCATGATTTTGTTGTATCCATCGCATTTCCCTCTTTATATCTTTATTACTATAATATTGATCATGCAATTGTGCCAAAGCACGATGTGCAAAGGTGGGTTGTGCTAAGAGTGGTGATCTTGGTTTTGCTAAAGCCTCGTGTTTTTTTTGTTGTTTTATATAACTGTTTGTACCAACCGAAGCATAATCATCAATGCCGCTGGATGTACTAATACCTGCACCAGTATATATTAAAAAATGTTTTGACTCAATGATCATTTTAGCTAATTCTTTAACTTTCTCTTGTAAAACTGGTAATTCATCGACATATTCATGTGCTTTTCTTGAACTATATCCAGGTCGTGCATCTGCATCACATTCAGTGATCATTTTTGGATAGATCCAATTTTTATTACCACGATGACCATGTGCTTCATAGTATGTATTTTCAACTTGAAGGCGTTTTGTCGTTTTTGGGATTTTCGTTTTTGGAATAATTACATCAGTTGTAAATGCATGAGCTGTTGTTACTTTTGTAATAGTCGGTTTTAATATATTTTTAATGTTGGCTAAATTTTCATTTGATAGAAAATTTGGTCGTTGTTGATGTTGTGCTTGATTATTAAAAGTATGTGTATCATTTGTCATTACAGTGGGTATATTTTTAATAACTGTTGTTGTTTCTTTCAACGACGCACGTTTTTGTTTAATTTGATTTGCAAAATATGATGTCATTTAAAAAAATTTTCGAAAGAACGTATATTACGATTTTTTACTAGTTATTTGCGTGAGTATATAGTATTTTTCGTTGTACAATTATGAAATGTTATTATTTGATTATCTTTTAGTTTTTTTCGATCTTGTTTCTACACACTTGTTGTTTTTTCCATCTATTTATCTACATTCTACAACAAAGTCTATAGCTAGTGTTTGTAATAGTTTGTGAGAAGTATTAATATATAGCTCTATAGCTGTGTGTGCAAAAGCTGGCACAAGCCTAAGCCTACCACAATGGAATATTATATACGCACATGAAAATAAAATTTATATTAATAATAACATTACACAGCATTAATTTTTGTTAAAATGACAAGTCGTATTCGAAAAGTCAACAAAAAAAAAACCACTGAAGAAAATTTACATTTTAATTTCTTCAGCGAACTTGAAGAAAAGCAGCAACAAAAGAACATCATTCTATGTGTGACTTTTATAATAAAATAACTGTATTCAAAAAAGAATAAATACATCGTTAGCTAGTTCGAAGTCGTGCTATCAATTTGAACAAGGAAGGAAATGGATACCATCCTCTGTGCACGCATTGTACGAGGTAGATAGATAGAGACATTTACAACGTGTGCGCGTGTGTGTGTGTGTGTGTATATATATACATATACTACGGGAAAAGAAAAGGAAAAAAAAAAAACAGAAGACATTACATTGATATTTATTATTTCAATATATATAATTATGAAGAATCATTTTGTCGGACTATTATTTGTATTATTCACATGTTTTATATTAGGAACAAAAATAACTTATGCAAATAAGACGACATCGCCTGTGCGACTCATTATAGATACAGATGCTGGATTCGATGTGGATGACATTGGTGCAATAACTGTTGCAAATGCATTGGAAGATTTAGGAGAAGTGGAAATAATAGCAATATCACATACAAATGGTTATACAAAAGGTATTGGTGCTGTATCAACTATAATGAATTTTTATGGACGTAACGACGTTCCATTAGGTGCATATAAAGGACCATGGGCACGAAATGCAACGTATGGAAACAATACTGCTGATAAATATATCTCCGATTTAACAAACAATTGGCCAAGTCCAATTAAAAATTCAACAGAAGTATTAACTAGTGTTCAAACATATCGAAAAGCATTGGTAAATTCACCAGATCATTCTGTACATATAGCGTCAATAGGCATAACAACAAATATGCGTGATTTAGTTTTATCTCCACCAGATCAATATAGTCCATTAAATGGACATGATTTAATCGCATTGAAAGTTAATTTGATCGTATGGATGGATGGAATGTATAATTTTGGTTGTGCAGAACATGATACGTTTGATTGGCTTGGGTCTGATACCGGATGTCATGGAAGTGCAAAATTAGCAGTTGAAAATTGGCCAAGTACAGTGAAACAAATTTTTAGTCCAGTTGGTGCAGATGTATTGCATGGTGCATGGTTAAATGGTTGTGCTGGTAAAGATGATCCATCACGACGTGCATTTCAAGATTGGGGTGTTGGTGGAACTGGGAGATCAAGTTGGGATCCAATTGCAGTCATGATAGCGGTTAGAGGTGCAGATGCAATAAATTGCAAGGAAATCGATTTAGGTGGTTATATGGCAGTTGATGAAACTGGAAAAGAAACATGGAATTATGATTCAAATAATAAATCCTACTATATGTATAACCAATCAAGAATTGAATACAGTGGCGATGATCCACAATTAGCCATTTCATTTAAACTAAATGAATTGTTATGTAAGCCAGTTGGCCCGTTCTCGACTACTGATTGGGTATTAGGTTTAGGTGAAAATTGTTATGAAGATCATGGTGCAACAGATTTAGATGATGGGAATCCAATTGGAATCATGTCGTTAGATGAATGTAAAGAAAAATGTCTTGATCTTGGTAAAGAAGAATGCACTGGAATCACAGTGACACCTGCGTTGCCAGATGAAGAGGATGATAAAATATCATGTTATCGTAGACATGATGTAGTCTTTGGAACATGTGATTACGATACGAAATTTAATACATACATTAGAAAAACGTGGGTACCTGCATTAGGTTTTAATTGTTATGAAGGTCATGGTGCTATTGATATTGATGGAAAGAATTATATTGCAATCGGTACAGTATCTGATTGTAAAATGAAATGTGAAAAAACAGAGGATTGTACTGGTATAGTATTTTATATGGAAGATGATGATAGCGGGATTGGTAAATGTTATCGTAAAAGTCAAATTGAATTAAATAAATGTGACCATGAGACAAAGCATTTTGATGTTTATTTACGTTCTATTGATTTGTGATTTTATGGTATTGTGTGAAGAAGCGGTGTAAAACCTTTTTTTACCTACCATCAATTTTATTGGAAAAATTATTATTTTTTTAAAAAAATATATACTTGTACGGTAAACATTCCGTACATTTATATTTATTATAGACTTAGACTACGAATATTATATGATATAGAATACCAGTACCACCCTTAACCCTTAAACTTTAAAAAACCCTTAAAATCTCCTCCTTGAAGAATTATTTAGTCAAAATAATTTTTTATATTGAAGTAAATGGTTTAATAAAGTGCAGAGAGAGAAAGGAGAGAGAGAGAGAAATGAATTCGGATGAATGATACTCGTATATAGAGAATAATCTAAATTTTATATTCTTGTATTATTGCAAGAAGGAAGAAATTATTATTTATTATTTTTTTTTTAGTTAATTTATTTGTTTTTCTATCTTTTCAATGTCCGGTTTGCGAAGCGAGTCGGTTTGGGTGTTTGCAGCAGGGTGTGGTGTTGGCGCAGCTGCTATTTTTGCTTGGAATAGGGTAAACCATGGTTCACAAGTTCAAAAAACGAGGCAAGCTGGAAAATTGGATTCTCCTTCTCTTGTTAACATGCCTCTAGGGGCAAATACGACTTACATTATTTCTACATCTGGAAGACCTTCATCAATGAGAAGATATCGGTGCTTACTGCGAAGTGTTCTTAAGTTGGACGTGGCATACATTCCGATCACGGCTGGAGGGGGGAAAATCAATGCTGCTGACTTTTGCAATGCCATAAGAGGATTGAATGCCATTGGTGGTGCAATATCAAAAGACATAAAAGGCACTGTTTTGGATGAATTGGACGAAGTGGATGATATTGCTCGTGAAATAGGTGCTGTGAATACCGTCGTTCGCGAAAAAAATTCTTTGGTTGGCTATAATACTGATGCAGAAGGATTTCAGGTGGCAATACAGCAGGGAATTCGATCATATTATTCCCAAAATAATGCATCAGGGGTTTCAAATTTTGATGAAAAGAAGAACAATCGAATTAAAAGTGCAGTTTGTTATGGCTATGGTGGCGTTACTAGCGTCGTAGTGGCAGTACTGAAAAGCATGGGAATTGAAGTCTATATAACTGGACGACGTCCTGGGGCAGCTCAAACAAGAGCAGAAGAATTGGGGGTAGAAGTATTTCAGTGCAACCACCACACACCAGATTTATTTATAAATGCTGCACCTGTAACAGATATGCCCCTAAAGACAATTCCAAATTTTCTCCCTGCATTAGAGAAGTGTCGAATTGCATTTGATCATGAGCTTGTTGGGAAAGAATTGGTAAATTATTGCGTGGAAAAGGGTCTCTTTCACATACCAGGAAAAGCCATGTATTGGCCCCAGATGGTGGCACAGTGGAAACTATTTTTGAAAGCGCATGTATCAGACGAAGATCTCAATGCAATGCAGTCACGGCTTGAGGCGGCAGACCAAATGGCAAAAGATAAATAATGATGTAAAAAATTATATATATATATATATAATATATATAGAATTTTATATAGTGTGGATTCTCAGTATATTTATATGATTATTTCTCCTCTCTCTTTCTTTCTCGCCGCTCAATGTATTTATTTAAAAACCAAACGCACGGCATTATTCTTTTTTTATTTCCCACCGAAATTTTTCTTGTATTTTTCCAATGCTGCATCACCATCAGCTTTTAAACTTTTTTTATAACTATTGATACCACCTGCTTTTTTCCATGGTTTAACAGTCTTGTTATCACATACCCAAATCTCCTCTGCAACTTGAGATAAAAGTCTGAAATCATGTGAAACTAAAATCATTCCACCATCAAATTTGTTAATTGCACTTGCTAATGAATTAATACCTCCCATATCTAAATGGTTAGTAGGTTCATCCAACATAATCACATGCGGGCGTTCCAAGGCTAATACGCAAAAAACAACGCGTGTTTTTAAACCGTCACTCATAGTATTCATTTTCATAGTTTGCCTTTCCCCGTTAATACCATATGCACCTAGAATTCCTCTCCATTCTTCCAATTCTGGATTTTTTTTCTCCCCATGCGTTTGAAATGGCGGTATGACTCCATCTTTGTACACATCCATGATATAATCTAAAGGCGTTTTCTCCAAATCAAGCTGGTCTTCAGAATGCTGATTGTAATATGCTATTTTTAAATGAGAATGTCTTGAAATCGCTCCTTCCGTTGGTTGCAAATCTCCCATCATTAATTTCAACAATGTTGATTTACCAGCCCCGTTTGGACCAACTAATGCAATTCTGGAATCCGTATCAATACCAAAATCTAAATCGGTATACAAATAATCTTCCTTTTTACCACTATATGCGAATGATACTTGTTTGAAAGCCATGACAGGTGGTGGCAAACCGCCACTATTTGGCCATTTGAATTTATATACACGTTCAGGTGGCGGTGGTTTAATCAAACCTTTTTCTACCATTTTGTCGATGATTTTTTGTTTCGATTGTGCTTGTTTCACCAAGTTGGAGAAGGTACCACAACTAGCAATGAAATGTTTCAATCGCTTGATGTCATCTTCTTGCTTTTTATATTGCTTCATCGTATTCACACGTACTTCCTCTTTCGTCTTTACGTATGATGAATAATTTCCACCCCATACTTTTAATTTCTGATCATATGTCAATTCCATAATATTAGTACAAACGGAATCTAAAAATTCTGCTGAATGGGAAACTACAATTAATGTTTTTTTGTAACGGGATAGATAATCTTCAAGCCATATACATGCACCTAAATCCAAATGATTAGTAGGCTCATCCAATAAAAGCATTGTCGGAGTTAGTAACAACGCTTGTGCTAACGAAACACGCATTCTCCACCCACCAGACATATCTTTCGTTGCACGGTTCATCATAGCTTGTGAGAAACCTAGACCAAACAATAATTCTCCAGCACGTGCTTCCAATGTTGAAAGATCTTGCTCGTCAAGCTCATCACATATTTGCACGATACGTTCACTTTCTGGATCTTCTTCCATCAACTCTTCCATTTCTTTTTCCAAATGTTTAATTTTGTCTTTTACAATATTCACTACAGCTTCCATCGCCGTCGTATCACTTGGTTTTGCTTCAGTATCTAAATGGTATATATCAATATGTTCTGGTATTGGCAACTCACCGCATGCAATAACTTTCAGCATAGTGGATTTACCGGAACCATTCTCACCAATTAAACCGTAACGACGTCCATAATTTAAATGCAAATCAGCATCTTCGATTAATCGTCTACCATGTAAACCTATTGAAAACGAGGATATTTGAATATCTCTAGAATCAACACGTGAATCCAATACACCTGTAATAGATACATGTTGCAAAACACCAGATGCATCATTCACATTCGATTTTTTCAAATTATTTGCCGCTGTATCTAACAATGAAGTTTCCTCTTTCTTCTCTGCTTTTTTCTTTGCCGTAAATTTACCTTTACCACCCTTTCTTCTTTTTCCTTTTCCCATATTTATATGTATATAATAATATGTGTGTATTTAAAGTCAAAAATATATAAAATGAAAAATATGAAATTTGTATTTTTTATTTTTTTTTTTGGTACCGCAACAAAAAAATAAAAACAAACAAACAAACAAACAAAAAACTTTGTATAATACTATGTATATCCGTTTGTGTACAATATATTTATCTGCTATGAACAAAAAACAATTGTAACTATATATTTTCTATGATTTTACTTTATCTATCATATATAAACAAAATTATTAAAGTTAATGTCCTGTTTATTTGTTTGTTTTCATAAAATATTTTATAATAGTAATTAGTGTTATTTTATTTTGAAAAAAAATGTTCCCACGTCATTTTAATTGGTTTGTGTCGAAGGAAGGAATTAAAATTCTGGTCAGCTTTTGATGCGAACGATTTAGGTGGACATAGCATTACGATTAAAATAGTGCAAGCTTTATCAGGTGATGGTATAAAGTGAATTGGTATTTTTTAAGGTGTAAAGGGAAACCCTACAAAATAACTCTTGGTTCTTTTCAAAAAAACTGTAGTTGCTACTCTACTCGATCCCTTCCAGGCCTTCACCCCAAAGTGAAAGTCTCCGTCATCTCACAGCCTTTTTTTTTCAAAAACAAACTAAAACCAACTAAAAAAACTTTAACTTTGCCACAGTCTTCGAGATAAAATAACACTGTTTATTATTATTAAATATTAATAATTGTTGTTGGAAAAGATACATCTCATACTGTACTACACATTTATCAAATTATTAATTATTTATAAATACACATTTATTATATATATATATAGAAAAACAAATTCCTCTTCTGTTTTTATTTAAAGAAATATATTCTGTGAAGCAAAGCGTATATACATACATATATATACAGATACAATCACGTAATATTTTACTCCGAATACCTATCATTATATTTATATATATATATATATAATAAAACAAGTTTTAGTTTCCATTTATATTATCATTGTATGTTTGAAAGAATGAAATATTATATATTATCAATTGTTGTATTTTTATTCTTAGCTACTGGATCTATCGCTGTAGAATCAGAAACAACAGCTACTGGATCCACGGCATCTGATTATCAAATATGTTATACAGATCATAATAATTATAATGAAACTACATGTTTTGATCCTGAAGATTATGATGCATCTTCTTCAAATGCAAACTCCCAAGAAAAAAATAATAAAGGTGTAAGGGTTTTGAGTAATATTACTGCAGACTCACTACTATCTATTTTGAACAGTACGGAAAATATCGTATTTGTTATCTTTTATGACAATTCAACATTATTTGCATCCAAATTCATATATTCATTTGAACATGCTGTGAGCAAATTGTACAAAACTAACTTGAACATTTTATTTGCAACTATGCGTAAACACGATGAGCCTTTATTTGCACATGCAAATAATATTAACAATGATGTTGATTTGCGAGTATTTATTCCAGGATACGAGCGGTTAAAATTACCTTTTGAATATTCATTGCGTATATTGAACTCGTTGAAAGAGCCTGAACGCCAAAGTGTCTTGACACGACAATTAAATGAAATTTTATTTCGTTTAGATGGAAAATTAAGTATATTCAATGACTATCTTAAAAAATTTTACAAGGAAAACAAAGATAGTAAAAATAATGATGATACGAAAATTAGCACACGTGATGAAGTAGCAAAAAATCGGGAAATCCATGAAAAAATTAAATTAGCATTATCGAATATATTATATGAATACGATATGGGACAACGAAATCATGACAAATCTAATCAAAATGAAAGTGATGAGAAAATACGATTATCGATGATTAAAGAAACTGCTAGTTTGTACATTGGTCAACTTCATCTTTATTACAAAGCAAAAAAAAGTGGATTGAATGAATTAATCAAATTATTTACAAAATTTCATTCTAGCTTACGACTTAATAAATGCGGTAGTGTAAATACATGTCTTTCTACGTACAAAAAAGTAAAAGTTACACAACAATTGCTGAACGTTTTGTTTTCAGAAGATAATGATCAATTGGATACAGTTTGTCACGTAGCAAAGTATTTAAAAGAAAACGAGCAAAACAAACTAGATGCTTTGAAGAAAATTGAAGGCATACCAACCCTGGAAGAAATTAATCAAATTGAAGATCCATTAAGAATTGTTGAATTACTAAAACAAATGGATACGGATGAAAAACAATGCAAAATAGACTTATTGCAAAAGGAGGAAGATGTCATTACCATGATGTACGATACATTAGGCCAACGAGAGAGCCAAACAAAGCAACGATTGCATATGGTACGGACAACTACAGATCGAGGTGCAAAGCCAACGCAACAACAAGGTCGTATATATCAACAATATGCACAGAAATATAGCAGTTGTAAATTATATGGGAAAACGATCAAAGATTTAAATACAATTTATGATAAGGTAAATAAAAAAAATAATGCGGAAAAGAAAAAGACAATTGATTATGCACAGTCAAGACAAGTTCCAGATATGTAGAGAGGGAGAGAGAGAACAGATTATTAATTACACAAAAACGCATGTTCTTTTCTTGCGATGTTTTACCGAATTATGAACGATCGAGTATTGAGAGTGTATTATATCTCTAATTAACTTCCAGGAGTAAAAGAAATTTATATAAAATATTTATTGAGGTAAGAGAAATAATAATATATACGAGAATATATATATATCTAACTTAGATTTTTAACCATCGTTTATGATATATGAGATAAATTTCTATTGATATTTATTATACTCTTTCAACTCCTTTTTCAATATTGATGCAATTTCTTCTACAATTGGGTCGTAATCCATAGCATTCCCATTTAAACCATTTTTCCCAATTGCATTGAAAATCCATCCACTATTCTCATATTTTCGATAGATTCTGCACATGATTACATTTTTCACATTTTGATTGTCTGCAAAATCAGTATTTAGTTCAAAACGGCATAATTCACTTGGCATATTATTGCTATTATCATTTTCGTATTTATTGTTATTTCTAGCATTGTATCGCCTTCGACCAAAACTACCATGAGAACTGTTATCGTTGCTATTATCAATACATTTCACACTTGGGTGTTTAATATCTTTCATCGTTTCATTTGCCCAAACGGATGTCACAAGATACATTGCATGTACATTACTTGGTATATGCCTCAAATTCAATCTAATATGGTGTGTGCCTTTACTTTCATGATCATTCATTAAATCACCAGAATGTGTAGCAGCCCCTTGAAAGACATCAGTCGATTCATAATCAAGATGTCCGGTAAGTTCCCCGTCAAAGTTGAAAAATAGCATTGATGCGTCTAAATATGCCATTTGATTACTGTTGAATCTCCATGTATTATTGACAGTTATTCTTGATCGTGTATCTAAATTATATTTTTCACCTTGCAAAAGTCGGGATGTGCCGTTTTTATGTATTCTAGCAAAATCAGTATCATATGCATGATAACCTTTACGCAATGATTCTTGAATTGCATTTTTAACCATTTCGCGCATGAAACGCTTGGTTTCTTCTTTATTTGATGCATCATTGATCCCTACAAAACGCAAATAGATATACCATGATTTTGTTTTTTTCCCAATTTTGATACATTGAGCCAATTGTTGCTTCATAAGCGTAACTGATTTTTGTGGAACAGTACCGCAAAGCCAATCATAATTTGATATTAAATCAGCAATGTCAACATTTGCATTGACTACATTCGGCCGGCATATTGAAGTAATAAAGATCAAATTTATCATATGGTGCGTATTTGACGTTGCCCTACCTTTTAAAAACATCGTGGATAACACATCTTGATCCATTTCATCATCTTTTTTATTTGCAAGAAAAGGAGCATCACGAAAAATCCAAAGAACTGAACGTGTTAAGCTTTCCTCAAAATATGCTCGATTAAATGCTATGATATCAACTGATGGACAAACTGCTAGTAAAGGCCATAGTTCACCTAACGATTGATAATTGTTCTTCGTGCGTGATTCCGGCTCGTTAACAAATCGATTTAAATACCTTTCTATGGATATTTTCAATGTTGGATATTCATCAATAAATGCAACAAATGTACGAAATATTGATGTATATCCATTAATTAATCTAGTAGACGATGTTTTTTCCACTGAACGTGATAGCTGGGTGACAAATGTATTCATTATCTTCGGAAAAACTGTTAATATCATATTTGGATGAAACACCTGATGCTTAGGAGATTTCATCGCTTTAAAGCTACGTACGCGACTGTTAGGATATTTACTACTACTATATTTTTCAAATCGAGATATTTGCGGACGATTATGTTGGCTTCTCCAATTGTTTTCATTACTTCTTAATGGGGATTTTTTTACCGTTTGGCTATTATTGCTGCTGTTGTTATTATCATTATTATCATTATCATTAGCAGTTGAAGTAACCGTTTTGTTCATGCAATGCAAACTCACGTTGTCACAACATTTACATTTTCCATATTGAATCCCAGCTGTTAATTTCACAAACAAACTTTTAAATATTTCCATTGCACGATTAAAATGCGCTTTAGAAATATAAATCGGTAAAAACAATTGAAAATTTTCGTTCCAAACTGATTTCCTGATTCCATTTCTTTTATATGCCGTGTACGATAAAACATCCAATTCCGAAGAAATGTAATCAACTTTTGAGGTCCTTGGATTTACTGTATACTTTAAACCCCATCCAAGTATCGTATTATCCTCATGCCAGCTTTTCTTGGTATAGAAGCATTTCATATTATCTAATATATTGTTGATCGATAAGGCGTAACATCGTTTCCAATCTTTTATGTTTGCTTTAAATGATGGTCTATCTTTACAATGCCTTTTTAAATATTGGCGCCACATAATTCCATATTTAACTAAAATATTACCAGCTTTCGAAGTGCATGCAATGGTTAAGCAATCTGCTGGATTTATGTACATCATGATTAACATAAATTCATTTTCCGAAAGTTTTGACCATGGATCAACATATGGAGTAACTTCCATTTCAACATCTGATTCTTCATCATCATCATCATCAGACGACGACGATGATTCGTCTAGTAACATGCAATACGAGTTTTTTGAAGATGATGGGGGTTTTTTGGTCGTCTGCTCTTGAATTGGCATATTTTCTTTGCTATAATAACGTTGTTGAAAGTTCTTTTTTGAATTGTTATAGTTATTCCTACTACAATTCATATTCCTTTTCAAGCATTTATTTCTATTGTTTTCGTTGTTATGGTTATTATTGTTACTACGATTATTCAATCTTTTCCACCTTTGCATATTGTTTTGTTCAATTTTATCAACTGCATTTGCAGTATCTTTTACTATCTTCTGCTGGGATGGTACTGCACAATTATCGATGTCATAGCAAGTTACTCGTGTTACTATTGGCAAGTGCAATATTTCTTCATCGTCACCATCCACTAATAAATCACTAGTATACATTACGGATGATGATTTTTCAAGATTGTTTTCTTGGCATATGTCACATTGATGTGTTAAAATTTCCAATGCTGCATCTTGTATAGGAATTTTATTTTCACAATATAAATATGCATTATCAAATAATGCCGAATGTATCTGAATCAGTAACACACTCATGGAAATTGCTGGAGACCAACCCGCATATGGAATTCCAGAAGATGACGGAGACGAGTTTAAGACATCCATACAAAGATTTCCATTATCTATATCCACATTTGGATGTGGCAATCTGTGCAAAATTTTTATTCGTGGTTGAACTTTTGGATATCCCATGTAAAATTTAACATTCGCATGTATCTTTGCATCACTACCGCCCAACTTGAAATCTTCGTTATTTGAATAAAAGATTATGTGCCAGTTTCTAATATCATCTTCAATGCAATAAACATCGTATAATGATGTGTTATTTTTCTTGATTTGCTTTAATTCATAAAGCAACCGATGATTTGAACTGCTACTATTTGCCATGATGTATTTAGTTTTAATTTTTTTAAACTAATATATATATAAATTATTTTCGTTGTAGTATTAAATGAGATTATTTTTTATTTCGTATTATATATTTCTTTCTTTTTTTTTTTCCTTTCAATAATCTAAATCTACTTCTTCTACTTTTTTCCTTTTCTTTCTGTATTTGCATGTACCAAGTACGACGAGGAATTAATGGAATAGTATAGTATTATTATATGATGTTTCTATACTAAATTACTAAAAAAACTTCGGCGTTTACGTGTGCAAATTTAAATTGTTGTTTTTTTCGAGGTCATTTTTAACCCTCCGCTGAGTTCGCCTCCGACTTTATATTTATTTACCTTAAATACTTTATTGCCATGCTATTTCGAGGAGATCACACATATATAGAAAACAGAACAGATGTATGACGAAACATTGTAATTCGATTTCATTTTGCTGTGATACAGTATATATACATAACTATACATCCGCTCCATTGATATTATAGTATTCACAGCATTTAATCCAGAGAGAGACATATTATACACTATATATTGCGATACACGATAACAGCATTCTCCTCGTATATTATTGTCTTATATTTTATTATTTATAATAGACGACACTAATAACATTTTCATATAATTTTATTATTTTTTTTTTCAAGAAATAAAATGGCACCTAAGGATAATAATGATGATGATAATTACAATAACGAACGTGGTAATGATGCAAAAACAATACATTCCAAAAAAAGAAATATACATGACATGATCCAAGAATATTCCAATGAAATCATTAACGATGCTTTGAATAGTTCGGCATTAGAATTAGCAGTACAAAAAAATCAATATCAACATGATAATAAAAAATTGAAAATTGAAAATGATAACATGAAAAAAGATTTGACAACATTACATGATGGATTAAATGATATTATCGTTCGATTAAAGATTAAATATAATGAAAGATCTGAACCGTTGTTATCTGCATGTGAAAAAGGGAATTTAACTGACGTAAGCTTATTTGTATTAGCACATGATGGTGAATCGACCGGAACAAGTGTAAAAGATATGATTAATAAATTATATGCTAGTAGAAATAATTTCGAACGTAATAGTTTGATGTGTGGAGTTTGTAATGAGCATGTCAATATTGTCGAATATTTACTTGCAAATAAAGCCGATGTTGGTATTAGAAATGGTGCTGGACAAAACGTATTACATATTGCAGCTTGGTATAACAAAACTAGTATTGATATGACAAAATTATTATTAAAAAACATGACATTGAATGACATTAATCGAACCGATAAAAATGAATTAACGCCCCTTGATATTGCACATAATTGTTATAGTCCAATTAAAAATGATATTATTTCACTCATTCGTTCATATGGTGGTAAAGCAAACTGTTTCGATAAAGATGGTAATTACGTTGGGAAAGATAATGGAGACTTGAAAGATGATTAAGATGTCATTTTGTTGCTAATTTATAATATACGTGTGTACAAATACAGCGTATCATGTTCGTATAATATATTATAAATTCGTTTTTTAAGAAATTGAAAATCTCAGCAAAAGAATTTTTTAACTTTTTTTAGAAAGCTCGGGGGAGACAAGTTTTTAATCAAAAATATAAAAAATTCTCTTTACTTATAATCAAAAATAATATATAACAAATATTATAAAAAACATGATGGCGGTTTTATAGAAACATAATATAAACCATGATGTAATCTCTATCTTAGAAAAAATAAAATCCCAGAATTTTTTACCGAGAGAAATTTTTAATCTCTCTTTCACCAGCAATATTATCATTTTTTATGGTGCTTCTTATGATGATGCTTTCCATCATGTTTTTTCTTATTATGATTATCTCCATCCATTTCTTTCTCTCTTTTTCTCATTATTGCTTTTTCTTCTTCAACACGCTTATTTTGGGCTTCTATTTTGCGCTGCATATCTTCCTTTTTTTTCTTTATTATCGCTTCTTTTTTCGCACGTGCCTCCTCAACTAATTTTAATATTTCTTCCGTTGGTTCTCTTTGATATACACGTTCATAATCTTTATTTGCTAACTTCTCCTTATTCATTGAACCATACGTTGCTGAACGATTTAACAATGCCATTCGATAGGATTCTTGTGCCTCTTCTGGCCTTACATGTTCACCATCACCGTCCGTTAATTTCTCTGGATTTTCATCGTAAAACGAAATGATTTCCGTAAAACATTCTATTGCATCTTTAAATTTATCCATATCACGAAAGCATAAACCACGATATAGCATAATTTTACGTGGGTTATCATAACCTCGCTCCAATAAATTATCAAACATACCTAATGCTTTTGGTGGTGAACCACGTCGAAAGTAAGCATATCCACATGTAGCTAAGCAAGTAGTCACTGTTTCACTCGTTTTCCAATCTTCATATACTTTTAAATCTCCCATGGCTTGTTTGCATTTTTGTATTGCTGTATCAAATTGACCAATCATATTATATGCCTCTGCTTGACCTAACATGGCAGATTGAAACTCTGGATTTCGATCCAATGCTTGCATGAAATCAAATAAAGCTTCCTTGGGCTTATCTAATTGAATATACAACATACCGCGATTATAAAATAAACTAGGATCTTCAAATTCTATATCAATAGCTCTTGTCAGATCATCGATAGCGTCGTCAGTACGGTTTAAACGATGATAAATCATTCCTCGTTTTCCAATCGCTTCAATATTTCTTGTATCTACATCCAATACTCGAGTATAGTGCATGATTGCCTCTTCGTAGTTACCATCGCCAAATGCAGTATCGGCGCGTACCATATGTACTGTAAAACTTGTAGACAAGACTTGAAGTGGATTTCCACTCATTATTACATGCTTTAAGCCCTTTAAATGCCAAACAAAATCTGGACGTTGATTAAAATTATTGTCAGTCAAATCAAGTATTCCATGTAATGTTACTAACATCCGCATTTCCTCTGGTAGCTCCTCCAATTGATTTACACCTAAATTTAACGTCATTAGCTTCGGTAAATTTCCAATAGTTGTCGGTAATACAGTGAGGTTATTACTGTACAAATTAAAATTTGTTAATGATGCCATTTCCCCAATATCATATGCAATTTTTTCAACGTTATTATAGGATACATCTAAATCTTCTAAATTGGTCAATGCTGTGCCCCAACCTATTACATTTATAGTAGATGTTATACAAGATTATGTAATTAGTTAGCTAAGATCTAATGCTGTATGTATGGACGTATGCATAAGTATGTTTTGTCTGTATATGCAATATGTACGTATATGTGCATGTAGTGGAAAGATATATCGTTCTTACTTACCATTTGGTACCTCCTTTATTTCATTGTGTGTTAAATTTAACTTTTTCAATTCAATCATCGATTCAAATGATTTTGCTGGCAATCCATCATGAACAATTGTATTATATGACAAGTCTATATCTATAATTTTTCTCATTGCTTTTATCTTTGGTGAGATCCATTCAAGTTTATTATGAGAACCATTTAATATTTGTAACGACTTTAATCCTGAAAATGAGTCTGGTATTCTTTCAATCTCGTTATTTTGAAAATTTAAATTTACTAATGAATCCATTTTTACAAAATCTGGCAAGACTGTTAAATTATTGAAACTTACGTCTAATAATGTTAATGATTCGCAATTACGAAATGAATTTGGTAGCTCAACAAGTTGGTTCTTCTTTAAAATTAATTTTCTCAAATACTTTAAGTTTCCAATGTTGTCATGGATACTTTGTAATTTATTATACGCAAAATATAACTTTTCCATGCATCGAAGTTCACATATAGACGACGGCATTGTTTCAAATAAATTTTCATTAAAATTCAAATCTGTTAATGATACTAAGCGTGAAAATTCTTCGTCCGGCAATTGTTCAAATTTATTAACACTGAAATTTAAATATGTCAAAGCTTTCAAATCACCAAATTGCGCATCTCTTTGCTGCGACTCGTGATGTGTTGGAAGTGTGCTAAATTGATTATTTGCTAAATTTAAACTTGTTAAATTTGTTAATCCACCAATATTAATTTCCCATACTTTATATACACGCATAGTTTGTACACCCAATTCTGCATCAAATTTATGCAATGAGTTCTGGTTGAAACTTAACGCGGTCAGATTTGTCAATAGAAATATACTATTTGGTATCTCTTCTAATTTATTGTATCCGCAAGATATAGCTCGTAACGTTTTCAATTTATAAATATCCGATGGCAGGTGTTTCAAAAAATTTCGATTCAAGTCTAATACATTGATGTTTCTCATAGGAACAAACATATTATTAATATCGTCATTTGATATTTTTTTTAAGCTATTACCGACAAATGCTATATGCTTCACAACGGAATGTGTTTGTTTCAAGATACGTTTCGGTAATTTTATCAAATTTTGACGTGTCAAATCTAAATATCGTTGTGGATGTGAAAAACAACGATTTACTTTTTTATCGGTTCGTCGTATTGGAGGTTTTGGTATTGGTCTCCAATCACCATAGTGATCTCTCCGTGGGCGTACCCTTCGTTTAATTCTTCGTCTTCGTATTGGTTTTCCATCTTCCCCAATTTTTGATTCTTCTTTTTTTTTTCCTTCATCTTCCTCTTCCATTTTCTTCCCAGCTAGCTTGTCTTGTTCCTCTTGCTCTTCTAATGCACGTATCCATGCTTCCTTAACTTCTTTGATTTTTTGATGAATTTCGTTAATTTCTTTATTGAATTCAACAATTTTAGTAGATAATTCTTTTTTTCTCTCTGCATCTTTTCCATCCACATCTTCATAATCGTCTTTTTCCTCTTCATTTTCAATTGTTTCAAACGCTTCATTTAATTCTTTCACTTCTTCCATTTTAATGCTCAATTCAGCTTCCAATTCCTCACGCTTCGTTTTCTCTTCTGTTGTTTCATAATCTGATGGTGCATCTGTACTTTCATCTCCATCCGTACTGCCATCCGACCAGCCAAGTAATATTGGATCTTCATATGTACAACGATCTTCTTTAATATGGTACCAAAATTTAAATCCTTTAACGACGGGTGGATAATTTTTTTGAGGATCAGGGACAGCAGCCTCGTCTTCTTCTTGTTGTATTTTTTCCTCCTCTTGATTTTCTTTCTCGCGTTTCTTTGCTAACTCCCGCTTCATTCGCAATGTCATTTTAGCCATTTTTTTATCTTCTTCTTCCCGTCGTTTTTCCGTATCCTTCAATCGCTTTGCCCGAACTTCTAACATTTCTTCTCGCTTTTTTTCCATTTCTTTAATCCGTTTCTCATATTCTTTTTTTTGAACAGCATCATATTTCTCCGGTTTACCTAAATGAATATATGTTTCCCAATCTCCCCAAACAAATGTTACTTCAGAATTTTCTCTAACTAATTCCCAATCGTCTTCCGTCATAGCTCTTAGACCCTGTTCTTCTTCTGATATTACTTCACCTTCATCCTCCTCATTTTCGTCTTCACTACTAACTAAACATTCAGGCTTCTCCATTTCCATTTCTCCGGTCTTTATATTTATATAAATTGGATTCCCTGCTCCATCTTTTGATATTTCCCAATCTAATGCTTGTATTTGTTTTTCTGTCATTTCTGAACGGTCCATTTCCATTTTACTACCAGCATTTCCTCCACTGCCACGTTTTTTCCGTCCATTATTTCCACTGGGTTTGCGCATGGGGCGTTCCCATGAGGATTCACCTGTATCATCATTGAAATAAAATTCATTCCCCGACTGTTCATCGATCTCCATGACCCAACCAGGTGGTAATTGCAATGCTTCAGGTTCATCCCATTGTGTTTGACCTGTAATTAAATTATAATAAAAAGTTCTTCCATCATCATCTTGATTAATTTCCCAATTTGCTGGATTATCATTATCGTTCAGCATAGGCGCCTCATCTTCCTGTTGTGAACCAGGAGTACCTGCTCGTTTCCTACGACGTCGTCTTTTCTTTGATCCAGGCCTGGAACCAGGTGGTCCACTTGAGCCACGTGATAACGGTCGTGAGTCCTGCTGTTGGTCAAAAAAATTCTGTTCCTGTGCCAATTCAGGAGGGGGGTCCCATTGGCTTTCTTGTGTAATCGTATTATAATAAAAAGTTACCCCATCTGCATCCACATTGACTTCCCATACACTTCCTCCACCCCGTTCTTGCTGTTGTTGTTGTACTGGAAATTCCCAACTAACTTCACCAGTAAGTGCATTTCCATAATACACTCTACCAGTATTTACATCGAAGCCACGTTGATAATTTTGCGGAAGTCGTAATGCTTCTGGCTCTTCCCACGACGTTTCGCCAGTTAAATTGTTTAAATAGAAAAAAAGACCTGTATTTGGATCAAACCCAGTTTGATAAGTTTGCGTTGGATCAGACAATGTTGCCATCGTGATTATAATTTTTTTTTACCAAATTTATTTACGACGACAGCTTGCAGCAGATTTTTATACAATAATGATACAAATACAAAAAAAATATATATACAAAAATTAATATCACCAAATACCCACGAGATCAGTGTTTTGCCACTTTAATTACACGCGACAATGCCACGATGTGTGGTATGGAGTATGTTATATTTATATATATATATATATATATTATGCATCACATCGACGACGAGAGAAGGAGTTGATCAATATATTATAACAAAAATGAATAATTTCAATGTGCCAATCAATTTCAATACATATAATAAAATAACGTCTATGTTATACTTTAAATCAATCATTCATTCGTCTCGATACTAACTCCATCTTAATCTTTCCTTCACACTACACATCATCAATTCTCGCATATTTTCCATCAAATTTC
>JACLAC010012879.1_pt1 | contig 26887 bp, 19 predicted proteins | sample 8027881 | NCBI WGS metagenome assembly JACLAC01 (sample SAMN15725517, study PRJNA655200) | protist metagenome | isolation source: fluorescence activated cell sorting (FACS) single amplified genomes of... | place: Spain: Blaines Bay Microbial Observatory, Mediterranean Sea | collected 2016-01-19 | reverse complement strand
GCCTAAAAAAGGAAGATCTTGGATTCTTGGATGTATGACAGTACCTTTTTATTTTGCATGTCGCATCTGAATCTAATTTAGACAAGATCTCGGATAAGATAACTAGAAAGAAGAGAAATGCTTCCAAGTCCAAAGCCAATAACACCTTTTAATCTTTGTCGGGCAAATGAAACTGACATTGTACATATAAGACAATTGCCAGTCCGACAGCAAGTAGAAACAAAAGAACAATTCATTGAAACGGTACGCTATGTACATGCAATGGGACATTATCATAACCAAGAACGTGCTACTGATAATTGGCTAAGCGCAGATGTCATTGCACTAGATATAGACAACGATGGTCAACCAACATCTGTATGGGATAAACCTGAAGATTGGACAACAATACAACAATTTCAAGCAGATTTTTCAGATTACGAATTTTGGATTGTTGAATCAAAAAATCATAATAAAAACAAACGTAGCAACTCAGGTATACGTGTTGCAAGACCGAAATTTCATGTTTATTTTCCCTTGCAAAAACAGTTAACTGATCCAAATAAATATCAACAATCAATACAAACTATTGTAGGATCTTATTGTCGATCGGATGGAATTTCACGATTTGACACAAATGCTACAGATCTAGCTAGGATTTTTACAGGTGATTTTCCTGAAGTTGGTTATCAGATTACTGAAGACCAAGTTTACCACCAATCAGGTAAATCTATTTTGGATTATGTATACAATCGATTACCTATTTTCCCAAGTCAATCAAACTCAAAAGAAATATCACCAAATTCCCCAAAGATAACTCAATTTCAGGTGTCTTCTTATCAAAAGGGGTGGAGATATCAAAATTTGATATCCAATCTGGAGTTTGAAGACATCTTCGAAGGAGTAGAAAAAGGTAAGATAACTAGTAGTAATTGGATGGTAACGTTTTGCCCTTTGCATGGTGAAAGACGAGGTTCTAGTCGCCCTTCCTTAAACATAAACATGGATACTTATAAGTGGAAGTGCCATTCTGGTTGTAGTCATGGTAAAGTGCTAGACGCTATGGACTTTATGGCCAAAAATAGCAATATGTCTTTGCCCGATGTTGTAGATGAATTATGCCAAAATTTTGGTATTAAAAATAGAGATGTAACTCAATCATCTAATGAAACTGAATATGATGATATTGTTTTAGAACAACTTCAGCTGTTGAATCACAAGTATGCTGTTTTAAAACAAGGTAGCAAAGTTGGAATCATGCATACAGAATATGATGACCTGCAACAAACACATGTACCAAGAGTTGGTATGCGCCCTTCAGACTTTAAGTTATTGAATCCACAATCTGTTAGACATAAAAACCGAAAAGCTAAGTTGGCAAGTTTATGGCTAGATTGGGAAGGAAGACGAACTTACCAGGGGCTCATTTTTGATCCTTCGAGCAGGAAAAGTCCTAATAATTTAGACAAGTGGAATTTATGGGATGATTGGTCAACTGCAACACCAGATAACAACTGGCGAGGGGATCCTGATAAAAGTGGATTTGTAAAACAGTTGGATCCTAAAATTTATCAAAGAATGAAAGGGTTATCAAATCAGCAGCTTGAGTATAACTGTAAGCACTACTTGCAGTTAATTCGACAAGTCATTTGTGGGAATCAGAAAAAACGAGTTGGATTAGATAGTAGTGGCGAGCCTTTTTACCAGACAGATATACAAAAGGTCGAAAAATTATATGATTGGCTATTAAATTGGATAGCGGATGCATTTCAAAATCCAGCGAAACACTCACGTGTGTGTAGCATTGTACTACGGAGTAAAGAGGGTACAGGTAAAGGGAAATTCATAAACGATACGTTAGGAAAGTTATTTCGTCCCCATTATTTCCACTTAACAGGTGATGCTGATAAATTGACAGGTAAATTTAATGCTTGGATGAGAGACAACCTACTGATATTTTCTGATGAAGCTGTTTGGGGTGGTAATCGGAATGATGTCGGAAAAATGAAATCGTTGATCACTGAACGCGAACGGACAGTAGAGGAAAAATTTGTTGATGCCACTCAGTATGCAAATTATTCAAGGGTGATTTGTGCTTCTAATGATAGTTGGGTTGTATATTTAACCGAGAGCGATCGTAGATGGCAATTTATTGACGTAAGTGAAGAATTTGCAACCGAAAACATTCGTAATAAGGAACAAGCGGATGGAAAAAGCCATTTTTTTCAGTCTATAGACGATGAATGGAATAATGGAGGCAAAGAAGCTTTTTTCGAATTAATGATGCGAAGAAATATAGATGGATTTGATTTTCCAAAGGAACGCGTCATAACTTTGACTTATTATGAACAATTACGAGAAAGTGACCCAATGGTGGGTTGGTTTGAACAATGTATTGAGAAGGAAGAGATTGCAGGGCCCGATGATTTGTTTGGCACTAGTATCCGAATCAGGAAGGAAGGAACTGAAATTATAGACACAGAATTTGTTTATAATTCCTACAGAGATTATCTTAAGAAAACTGATCAAAACCATCAATGGACAGGCGATTTCAAAGAATTCAGTAAAAGATTGAGAAAATTGCTAAATTCTGATTCCAATGTAGAAAAAGGATTTTCTAGCCGACGCAAATGGGAAACTGACAGAACCAGTAAAACGATTTGGATTTTGTCTTCGTTAACTGTTTTAAAGCAAATCTACAACCAGAAAGCAGGCGGGGGAGACGTACTATTCTCTCTAGATGGTTAATCGTATTGTACTATGGAAAAAACATTAAAAAGCCGTCTATATACAAGACGGCTTTTTAAACTTTCTATTTTTTGAAACGATAAGCTTCTGCTATTATTTTTCCCTCTTTAATAATCCCCATGTCGAAGCTAGCTTCTGTTGAGGGTCAACCCCCAGCAATTTGAGTCGGCCGGCCTCCATTTGTTCTTTCACTTCTTTTTCGCTGAGTTCTCGATTCCAAATTCTTACCTCATCGATGATACCAACGAATTCTCGATTGCCTTCATGTGTTTTTCCGACAAAAACTTCAGCATCATCGACTTTTCCAGGTAAATCTCCTTTTCCAGCAGATTCACCGGCACTTTCGCCGTTTATGTAATATCGATGGGCATTTTTTTCGGTCATTTGTGCAACCACGTGCTGCCACTTTTTTAGTTCTACAGGTTTATTGGACACAGATCCACCCATGGAGCTGAAGTGTAATGCTCCACCACCATCGGTTGTAGTATAGAAGCTATAGGAACGTGGATTGTTACTTTTGGCTAAAATGCCGGCCCATTGGGCTGTTCCTCCACCTTTGTGTGATTCAGCATTGATCCAAGCCATAACTGTGACAGCTTTACTGACGCATAGGCTATTATCGTGTGCGATTGTGACCCAATCTGTTTTACCATTTAATTTTAGGGCCTTACCAAATTTCCCATCGACTAATGTGGGTTTTCCAGAAATTTCGCCGTGATTACCATGAATTGAATGGTCTTCAACTTTTTTTCCGTCTAGTTCATCGAAAGATAAATAGAGAACCAAATTTTTCTCTAACTTATTAGCGGCCTGAGAAAGATTAGAAACAAAAACAATTACTACTAATACAGATAAGATAAAAATTTTACTTTTCATTTTCCTCCCATAAAAAAAACGCGACCCATCTGAGTCGCGTTTCGGGTTGTTCTGGGTTATAGGCGTTTTAGTTGACTCCACGTCGTTGCCAATTTTCCTTCAGGCTCAACAGAGACTTGACCTTTTCCCACACTCATATGATGATTAACTTCTTTTTCGCTTAAAACACGATTCCAAATCTTGACTTCATCAATGACACCTTCAAATTCACGTGAACCTTCATGGCTTCGAGCAATCATCACACTTTCCTTGTCTTTTGTGCCAGGAAGAGCGGATTGCCCATCAAACTCACCTGCGAGTTCACCATTTATATAGTAGATATGAGATTTGCCGGTGTGTTGTGCAACCACGTGTTGCCATTTATTCAACTCAACTTGTAGAGCACTAGTGGAACCACCCATGGAGCTAAAGTGTAGTGCTCCGTCGCCATCTGTTGTAGTATATAAACTGTAGGATCGTGGGTTATTACCTTTGGTTACAACACCAGCCCATTGAGCTTTAGTTGATCCACCTGTATGTCGTTTAGCTTTAATCCAAGCCATAACTGTAACAGCCTTATCAACAGATAGAATATCCTTATGCGGGACTTCAACCCAATTATTTTGACCGTTGAATTCGAGGGCTTTACCAAATTTACCATCGACCCACTCAGGCAAGTTAGGCTTCATGCCTTGTAAGTTACCATGATTACCATATTTGGAGGCATCACCAGCAATATTACCTTCGCCTTCGTCGAAAGGTAAATAGAGTATCAGAGAAGGTTCAGGACCTCCAGTTGATTTAGCTTGGGCGACGTGAAGTAGTGGTGCAATCACGAACAAAACAGCCAGAACAACAAAAATAAACCTGAATATTTTCATGCAATCTCCTGATTTTAAATAACAAATTAAGGTTTGGTATTATATTTCAACGTTAAAATCTTGTCAACAAACAAAATTTTAACAACCCATCGGCTAGATGGACCAGTGTTTCCACAAATCATCTAAGATGTCGTACCGCATCTCTTGTAATTTGGTGTAATGCCAACGGCCAAAAATTCCAATCCGAGGAGAACTTTTGACATTCGTTGAACCATTATGGGATAAAAATCCATGCCAAAGTAGTACTGTCCCTGCTGCTGCCACAAACTCAACTGGTTTGGATCCATGAGAAAATTTAGTGTGGTTCCAATCATCAGCATCTAGAAAACTACCGTCAATATGTTCTGGATGCTGACGAAAGTAACGATGTACATTCAAGTGAGTACCAGGCCGGTAGATAAATCCACCACCTTTTTCTTCAACGTCATGGAGATACATGGTTGCACCTAAGGTCAATCCGCCTGCCGGATGTTGTGCTGGTCCTCCGTAGCCATCAATGTGGCTACTCATAGGAATCGACCACTCTGCGTTAGGAGAAGGCCATTTAATTATAGGTGCACCTCCACCACCAAAGAAATTATCACCACCCAAATCATGGGCTGCAGATTGAACAACTGGTATTGTAGATATATTTGGATAAGGTGGGGTAAATCTCCATCTACTGATGAACGTTTGGTCTCTAGGCCAAGTTTGATCATCTTCAAATTTAGCGCCCAGAGCATACCAGAATTCTGTTTGCCAACTAGAGAGAAGATCCTGATCAATGGCATTTTCCAAAATTAAAAAACCATCATCTTTAAAAGAATCGATTTGCTTATCTGTTAGCACTATTTTTTCCTTTATCTGTTAGTATCCATGACACAGCGAAATCCGTTGTAATCATGTAATTGTTGTGGAGATTGATGAGTGCGAAAGGATATTCTAGTCGCTAACGCGTAGTTATTCCAACTTCCACCCCTGATAACTCTGGATAGGTTAGTTAACATTAATTCTTCTCGATTCAATTCATTTTTGGGTAAGATAATTGGGTTTAGACGCTTGTAATCAGTATATGCATTCTTGGTATAAGCATCTAGGCACCACTCCCATATATTCCCTCGTATATCATATAAACCATAACCATTGGGCGGATACTCACCAGCGACATTGGTCATCCGTTTTTGACCATAGAAGTTAATATTTTCCAACGAATTAATATCTAACGTACTAGTTCCACCACGAGCAGCATACTCCCATTCGGCTTCAGTGGGTAAACGTTTACCCACCCATTCTGAATAAGACATGGCATCCCGCCAGTTTACATAAATGATTGGATGATCGTCTGTTGGAGAATCTATCAGAATATGGTCCCAAATGGGTGGTTTATACTGAGTAACTTCAACAAATTTTCGAAATTCACCTACAGTAACAGGTTTTATATCCATTAAAAAAGAACTAATTTCAACTATGTGAACCGGTTCTTCATTATCTTTTTCTAGGCTCCCCATGTCAAACAAGCCAGAAGGGATTTTAACCATTCCCACTGACTGCTCAGATGTATTTTTTGATCGGAGCTCAGAGTATTGGTGAATATCAAATGTGGTTGGTGTCATTGTCAAAACTTTCCCCTTAATGCTTATGAAATATGAGAAATAAAAGTTTTGAAACTTTCCGGCATTATAACTAAATAAAATGTTGAAATGTGTAAAAACAACATATACGAAAGAAAACAACTTTCATTTAGTATACCAGTCAAACATTTTCCAAAACAAAAACCAGAAGTTGATACCGAATCGGATAGGGATTTTTATTTAAGCAGAAGATTCAAGTGGCAAAGACTAGGGTATAAAGTGAGATTGGTAGCTATCGTGAAGTTAGATTTAAAGGTAGAAACATCAAGATTGATAAAGGAATAACCCACTGCCACTCGTTTGTTATATTAGTAAAACCAATAGCTATTTGTAGGTATGGAGAACTGATACTAATTATATGTAGAACAATGCTAAATAATATTGTAATTAGTAACCAGATATTTGATTGAAAAACTTCGGTCAATCTGTCATTTTTATGCCGGAAACACTGAAATATAGAGAATAGCTGACTGAAAATCAACGTAGTACAAGTAACCGTTTGAATTGAATCACCTTTACTATTGACAGAGAATGCGTAGCTGACTAATGTGATTAGTGAAATAATTATGCCCCGCATAATAAAATCAGAATATACATTCTTAACTAGGAAAGGTGGTGTTTTTTCAGGTTTGTCTTTCCTCAAGTTACCACGATCTTTTTTGTAGATAATTACTAGGCACGGAAAAGCAATAACCAAAAGGTTTATCCAGAATAAATGGGGGAGGTTTAATACCAAAGGAAAACGATTAGGATCAAAACTATGTATGCTTAATCCTGCTACAATTGTCAAAAATTGAGCTACAACACAAGATAAGTACCAACGCACCCAATTCCTGAGGTTCGCATATGCCTGTCTCGCCTTTAGTAAAGTTTCCGCTATGACATTAAAGCCTAGTTGATTAACGACCACACCTGAATTGCGTTGTAGTAGATGTGGAACATTGTTTGCGCTAACGAAGCTAATATTAGCGTTTCTCATTGTCCTCAAATCTTCGTTGTTTTGCCCCCAAAAACCGATATTATGTCCTCGTCTTCTTAAATGCTGTATAATGTTCCTTCGTTGCTCAGCTGAAGTTTGGGAATAGACTAATAACAACTCGACCATGGAATCGTATTGGGATTCGTCCATGACTGTCAATTCTTCGCCGCTTGTGACGGCATTCGAGTCATGGATTAGACCTAATTCATACGCAACATCAGCAGCTTGGTCAGATGGCTGGTCTGACATCATGATAACTTTCATACCTGATGACAAACAGTCGCTAATTGATGATTCAATACCTGTATAATTAGGTTGACGAAACGCAATTGATCCTAAGAATGTCAAGCCAGACAACATGTCTTCCTGTGTGGGCCGGTTTACAAAGCTTCTGAAGCCAAAACCAAGGGTGTAAGATGGTTTTGGAAGTCCCTTTTCCTCAACTGAAAATTGTCGGGATAGTTGCGACAAAAATAACTTTTGGTCAGCAGTCAACTGCTCTATTCCTTGACTTAACTGAATATCCCAACTTGCGTGTAGAATTTCATCTATTGGTCCGAACGATAGTTGTAAGAATTGCCCTGCAGGTGCATTATCTGTTGTATTAGCCATGAATAGTAATGAAGTATAGGGATGGTCTTCAGTTGGTGGGATTTGTGCCACGCGCTCGTATGTATTTTCGTACTCCGTAAAGTCAATTTCATTTGTTTGAGCAGAGTCTTCCAGTAGTAAAGTCAGAGAGTCATCAATCTCTGGGAAAACAGTTCCATCTTGAGACAAAATTGGGAGAGTAGTATGTTTAATACACTGACTTGCCCCCCATAACAACCAGGGAAATGTTGAAGGTATTTCTTCGTTCATTGTTTCAATACTTGTCTCATTTTCTATTTTTTCTAAATTAGTAATTTCTTGTTCTGTTAAATTCAACTGTTTCCAAGTTGACTTGCCGATATATTGTCCCTCAACTATGATATGAGAAACTGAAAAGGTATTCACAGTGAAGTTTGTAGCTTGCTGTATACAAAGAGTTGTCAAATTGCTCAGCCGTTCAATATCAATCAACTTTCGGATTGAAGCCCCATGTTTAAAAATTTGGTACGCAGATTCGTTCAAATTTGTATTAACCAAATGTTTGAGATCAAACGGAACTACTACTAGCAGGACACTATAAACTGGAGCCAACTTGATTAATATTTCTGATAGGCTTTGGCTAGACCAAAAACTAAATGGTTGAGCTAAATAGTAAAGGGCCAAAAAGAACAATGACACCAGTCCCCCTATTATAGTGAAGGATTGGGTCAAGAAATTTCCAGTATTTTCAGCATCTGATTCCAATTCATCGTTTTCTGAGTAAGATTGCTGATTCCTCTGATTGATTTGCAGGTTCTTGCCTGTTTCTACTACTATAGCCCGCCCTTGTCCGTCGATCACGTAAGTTCCGCCGAATAAAATGTTTCTTTGTTCCGTCAAAGGTTTATTCGGTTCTAAAACATCAGCTATTTTTGTGCTAAATACCGATCGTCGAAAAATTGGACTTTCATCAGAAACCATTTCTTGAGTTTCAACAATTCGTGCATCCGCGGCGACATACCCACCAGGAAATAACAATATTAAATCACCTTGAACGACCAAATGGGGTAGTAACCACACAATTGTCCCATCTCGCATCACAGGCACCTGCACTTCGGAAGATGACCATATTTTTTGTCTACTTGATATTACTTTTTGTCTTTGATAAATTCGAAGTGAGATTTTTATGAAAAAGACAATGCTAACAAAAATGGTACTCGAAAAGACTTCTAAAGATAATTTTTCTGATTTTGCCAAAAAATGAGGAGTAATAAGGAGGAAAAGTGCCCCTGAGTAAAGTAATACCAAAGGGAGTTGATTCATACACCAACTAAAAAAACTCTCACCAATAAATAATTTGCCTACTGGTCTATTTTTGCCATTTTGTGTGAGTCTTTTCGCCGCTTCGTCGGTAGACAGACCCCTATCTATGTCTGTGTCTAAATCATGCAGAAGATTAGGGATTGTCTTTGTAGACCAATCAATCATATCAGACCGTAATATAAATTAAATATAGCCAAAGCTTCAGAAGATGAGTGGATTATTTGTACAGAAATCAAATAATGGATTTTATAGAAGGTGAATCCACCTTTGCACCATTTATATCCACAGAAAGTATTTGAGTTTGGCAGTTGAGACCGTTATTTTTAAATGCATATGTCATCCTTTCAGATATTTTCTTCGTGTTTGATGAAGAACGTGCATATGCAATCATTGTTGGTCCTGCACCACTCAAAGAAACACTCAAAGCTCCTGCGGACATAGCGGCCTCAAAGACTTCGTTAAAACCAGGAATAAGCTTTGCACGGTATGGTTGGTGCAACTGATCTTGCATAGCTGTTGCTAGAAGATCTAAGTTATTCGTAACCAATGCTGCTACTAATAAAGACGAGCGACCAATATTAAAAACTGCATCCGAGAAGTTAACCGAGTCGGGTAGTACGCTACGTGCTTTTTGAGTTGGAAGTGTGAAATCGGGAATGGCTACTATTAAACGTAGATCGGAGGGGGGCAGTAGCTTGATGCTCCTGATTGATGGAAGATTATCTTTATTTGAATGTTCCATTGCAGAAACAACGACTCCACCAAGCAAAGACGCAGCAACGTTATCGGGATGTCCCTCAAACTCAGTGGCAAAAGACAAAATTTCCGAACAACTCAGCGATTCTATTCCAAATCTTTGGTGACAAATTGAGTTTGCCGTTAGTAAACCACCAAGAATGGCTGTACCGCTCCCACCTAAGCCTCGAATTGCAGGGATTCCGTTATCGATAGTGAGTTGAAGACCTGGAGGCTGATAGTCGAAATGGTCGAAGATTTTCATCACGGCCTGATACGCAATGTTATCCGGAGTTGCGGGTATTTTTTCTGAATCTTTACCCAAGCAGATGATTTTAGTCCCACTAGCTTTCTCTTCCAAGATAACCTGGCTGTATAATGATAACCCAATTCCTAATACATCGAAACCGGGCCCCAGATTCGTTGTACTGGCCGGGATTTTTGCTGTGGCCGACAGGTAGATTTCTGTCATACTACAACTTAGCTAAAGATTCTCGTATTCGATCTAAGGCAATCTGAATATTTTCTATTGAGTTAGCATAGGATACTCGTAAATATCCATCTCCCATCTCTCCAAAGGAATCACCTGATAAAACCGCCACACCAGCCTCGTTAAGAAGGTAATCAGAAAGGTTACTACAAGGTAAAGGTAAGTTTTTGACATTAGGAAATGCATAAAAAGCACCCTGAGGTCGAATACAGCTCATACCTTCAATAGAATTGAGACCATCAACAATTACTTCACGACGACGTTTGAATTCGCCAAACATCTGATCTACAAAAGCAGAAGAGTTCTTCAATGCCTCTATACCCGCTATTTGTGTGAAGGTTGCTGTACAAGAATTGGAGTTGATCATTAGTCGAGTTATTTTCTCCGACATTTCTGAGGTTGATACACCATAACCCAATCGCCAACCAGTCATAGCATAAGTTTTTGAGTGGCCATCTAATAAAATGGTTCGATCCTTCATACCGGGCACTGATAGTATACTTTCGTGCTGACCGTCATAAACCAAGTTTGCATAGATTTCGTCGCTCAGAACATAAAAATCATGACGATGGGCTAAATCAGCAATAATTTCTAAGTCCTCTCTTGTCAGAACACCGCCGGTGGGATTTTGTGGAGAGTTAATAATTAGCAGTTTCGTACGATCAGAGACTAGGTCTGCTAAGTCTTCGACTCGGAACCGAAAGTCAACTGACTCTCTTAGTGGCAAAGGCCGAGGAATGGCAGACAAAAAATCAACAAGAGATCGGTAAATAGGAAAACCAGGATCCGGGTATATCACCTCATCACCAGCGTTGACGCACGCTAGCATCGTAAAGAAAATAATGGGTTTTGCGCCAGGTGTTATGGTAACTTCCGATGCGTTAACTAGAACACCACGTGTGCGGGTAATATGATCAGCGACGGTATTTCTTAGTTCGTCTAATCCAGCAGAGGGAGCATATCCGGTATGCCCCTGTTTCATGGCTTCATGAGCAGCTTGGCAGATATTATCTGGCGTGGAAAAATCGGGTTGTCCTATTTCTAAATGAACAACATTCCGTCCTTTAGCTTCTAATGCTTTAGCTCTTGCCAGAACTTCAAAAGCTGATTCGGTTCCCAACCGACCTATGCGCGTTGCAAAAACCATTGTATCAAATCTATTTAGTGTATTTCATGATGATGGCATTTTGGCCAGCAATCCATACGTTATTAGTGTCAATAGAAAAAATATCGTAAGCGAATAATTTACCACTACTTTGGTCAGTCCAGGTCGTTCCACCATCCTCAGTATGTAGTATAACATTCACACCCATATCTCCACCAACAGCCCAACCGGTATTGGCAGAAACAAAGCGAACACTTCTTAGCTTTTCTTCACTTCCACTATCCAACGCTTTCCAACTGTTACCGTCAGTAGTGGTAAAAATGACGCCGTTCTCACCAACAGCCCACCCAGTAGTTCCGTTAATGAAGTACATATCTTCCAGAATATCCTCGGTATTAGTAGGCTGTTTCAACCAAGTTTTTCCTCCGTCGGTCGTTTTTTGGATCAGGGTTTCTTGACCTTGGTTAGATGGTGTGATTCTGACACCGGCTACATATCCAGTATTAGCATCAGTGAAATGAATCGCACTAAAAACACTGGTGTCATCATCACCAAAACCGCTAGCAGTTTGTCCACCAGTCAAAACCTTCCATGTTCGCCCACCGTTAGTAGTTTTTAGAATCGTCTCACCTTCACCACCAATATAGCCAATTTTAGTATCGACAAAACTTACGCAGGATAAACCATTACCGATTTTGCTAGTTTGGGGATCCCACGTTTTTCCCCCATCATCAGTTGCGACAATTAATCCGTTAGCTCCAACAGCCCAACCGTTTTTATCGTCAAGGAAAAAGACTGACTTCAGGTCACTTTCGAAAGCTACATTATCAACTTTTTTCCAAGTTCTTCCTCCGTCCGTAGTATGTCCAATAGCCCCGGGTTTTTCGTATTCAAAGGGATCAGAACCGACAGCGAATCCTTCAGTAGTACTGATAAAAGCAACTGAGAAAAAGTCGAAGTCACCTACTGGCTGAAGAGTCTCCCATTGACCGGACCAACTTGGGGTTAAAACAACCAGCCATATGGCCAAAATGGTGATAAATGCTACTGTCTTTGATACATTCATTCGATTAATTTCCTTTGTGAAAAAAATGACATTTCGCAAGTCGCAAGTATAGCACTGCCCATAAGGACTGTCAAGATCAAGCTATTAAGACGATTGTTCAGCTTTTGGGCTGACGAAATCTGTTAGCTTGGTGGACCGCTCCAGTAACCAATACCCGTTTTCAAAGCTGAAATCTGCCAGATAGCGGTCATGAAATATTCACCTATGATTAGTCCCAAGAAAAAAGGTTGGCCTCGCTGAAAGGCACGAAAGCCTCCGATGCGTAAAATGAGGAATTTTATGGCCCAACCAACTAGGGTAGAAAACCAAAGTCTAGAGGGAGCCCAAGTGACTCCTAATGCGTATCCAAGTGGATGAAGTGGCCACCACAAAAATTGTTGCCTCATAAAGATTAATACGGACATAACACCACCACCAACACTAGCACTTAATATACCAGAGAAATTCGGTGAAGACGGGTTCAGTATTTCACCAGCTGCTCGTCGCATAGCGCCGGGGCCAACATTGAAAATCCAAGGAGTTAAATTGAGTGCACCCCGATGGTGAATCCAAGTCAGTGTACTGAAAAAAGTAACTATCGCCGAAACTACTACTGCTAGTAACATCCAGTGAGGTAATCTCATTTTTCTAGATGAGAGTTGATGTACATTGGCTAAACGAAAATTTTGGATCGAGTAAGCCATAAGCGATTGTGAGGACCAATTTGGAATTGATGATCGGTCGAAACTTAATAAGATCAAATTCTGTATACCTAAGATACGACTGCCGAAAATCATGCGAAAAAAATTAAACGGTGTAAAACCAACATTGACCAATAAGCAACCGGCATTAGATACATGCCAAGCAGCTGTTGTTGCTAGAATCCACATCAATAAAATAAACAATAATGCCATCCAAACTGATAATCCCATAGCAACCCCTAATCCACCCATAACTAAAAAACCGATGACCATTCCTAACGTGGCGGTTCGGTAAGACAATGGTTCGTCATCATCATTGAAATGCCGCACAGGCATAAATGTGTTTCTCCAAACTGAATAAAGATGCCGTCGTGCTTGCCATGCTGAAACCAGAGCTAGTACTAAAACTGCCCCCATAACCTGTTGTTGAGTATTGACTCGATTGATAGAGAAGGCTGAAATCGCGACCTCTTGAAATTTATAAAACAGGAAAAAAAACCAAATACTAATAGCTACATCAGGAAGTAGAAAATAGGTGATGCCGACTACTGACAAACGTAACCGGAACAATAGTGGCCATCCCTCTACAATCGAACGCCACGGTTTGTTAGGAAATAGGTGTCGAATGGGGTAGTCAAGCGGGATACTCGGCAAAAAGGGGTAAAACGAATGAAGGCCTCGGATTAGGTGGATCATTGATGCAAGAGCAAGACCAAAGATAAATAACCGATTACGAAAGAATGGCTGGAACTTATGTTGGCCGATATCTGACTGAGTCAAATTTGCACCAACTTGAACTAATGGAAAGGTGTAGCGAACTCGGTCGACCCACTGGTGCCGTAAGATGACGGCCCAACAACACATAGACAAGAAGAATGACAAACCAAAAATGGTAGCAATAAAAACAGGTTTAAACCATATTGACCAAGGAATTAAGCCGTGCTGGCCGATACCGATCCAGAATTTATCTAGTGCTGCTCGGTCAGAAACATATAACCAACTCTTCAAATGAGGAAAAATTAGTTCCGACCACTGGTTCTCAGGCGTAGAAAAGTAAACTGGAGCCGCGATATAGGGGAAGATAAACTCCATTAACCCATAACCTGGAACTGATGCAGCTGCGGTGATCATAGCCCAACAGAGGGTTAGCTCCGCCGTCGACAAATGCGCAGTTTTACCAAATTGTGCTAGGCATGGGTTGATCAAAAAAGACAAAAGTGCTAAAAAGAAAACACTACCCACCGGCAAGTGATTAGCAATGAATTGACCCAAACCGTTCAGATGGATATAACCATACAAGCAAGTTTGTAAAATAATCCATACCAAGGTAATCGGCAAAATTCGATGATATCTGATTGAATTGGAAGAATCTAGTTTGGTGTTTGTTTTCAAGTCTTTGCCCAGGAAGTAAGATGGTGTGATTTTTTAAGTATTGGGATCAATTTATTAGTAATACCAGTAAGTGCTAATTGATCCAGCTCTTCAATAGTTTTCCACTGAGCACTAGTCCAGTTTTTGAAGTCTAAAGCATCAAGACTTAATTCAGTACTAAGATAGCAAAAGAAAGCGTCAACAACTACTTGAAAGTGAGTATAGGCATGTTTTATTTGAGTTAGATGAGTTGGCGACAGTGAAACTTCTTGTATGTTGAATAGGTCAACAGCCAATTCCTTACAATCTTGCACTAAATTAGCTGACGGATTAACATGTTGGTTAGGAAACTCCCAAAGACCACCAAGCAGACCTTTTAGTGGACGTTGAACAACGAGGACTTCATTCTTACAGTTGATAAAAATACCAGAAACCAACTGCTGTTCAGGCCTTTTCTTTTTAGCTTGACGAACAGGAAAAAGACCAACTTCTAATTTTTGATGAGCATCGCAAAAATTCTGCACTGGACACACTAGGCAAGTCGGTGATTTCGGACGGCAAACCATTGCACCTAATTCCATTAAGGCTTGATTATATGTACCAGGTTGACTAGTTACAAGTAGCCGATCGGCTAAATCCTGAAATATTTTATTGAATTTAGCAATATTGGTGGGTTCACTTCGACAGTATAGGCGAGCTAAGACACGTTTCACATTACCATCAACTGCCGCTAGAGGTTTACCGAAGGCGATGCTTTGAACCGCAGCCGCAATATAGTCTCCAACACCTGGCAGTTGACGAAATTGACGGTAGTTATTTGGTATGCATCCTTCCATTTCGAAAACTACAATTTCGGCGGCCCGTTTTAGATTTCTGGCGCGAGCATAGTAACCAAGACCTTCCCAAATTTTAAGCAGATCATCGAGATCAGAATCAGCCAAATGTTCAATGGTTGGAAATTTATCTAAAAATCGATGATAATAATCGATGACTGTATTAACTCGAGTTTGCTGAAGCATTACCTCAGAAACCCAAATACAATAAGGATCATTGGTTTGACGCCAAGGTAAATTTCGCTGGTGAATAGAGAACCAGCTCAATAACCTTTTATGAAATTGAAGTAGTGAAGTATTCATACCTAAGGATGGAACTCGCCAACATTAAGATCTTAAGGTTTATTTGAGTATTGACGGGTAATTTCGAGAACTTCTTTGGCGACTAAACCATTTGTACCGATACCTTCTCCACTGGTAAAGACAGGGTTTCCTTGCCAGTCGGTAAAAGTACCTCCGGCTTCTTCAATGATTGGTTGGATTGCCGCCGCATCCCATATTTCCATTAGTGGATCTATCATTACTTCTACACGGCCAGTTGAGACCAGCAGATAGCCATAACCATCACCCCAAGTACGAGTAATATAAGCTTTTTCTTCCAACTGTCTGTAAGCAGCTTGCCGGCCAGTATGTTCAAACAGATCAATTTGTGAAGTAACTAAGCAACCATTAGTCAATGAGCGATTTGATACTCTGGCCGGTATAGGAGCACTATCTCCTATTAAATGCCAAGCACCCTGAGACCGACTAGCGTAAACGGTTTCATTCAAGGCTGGTAGATGAATGACTCCGACGACAGCCGTACCTTGGTACTCTACACTAACCAGTGTACTATACAGTGGTATGCCGCAGATGAAAGATTTTGTTCCGTCAATTGGATCTAAAATCCATCGATAGCCTGAATTGCCTGACAGGTCTTTAAATTCTTCACCCAGAATGGCATCTTGGGGGAAATGGGACTGTATTTCTTGTCTCATCAAGAGTTCAGCAGATCGATCAGCAATAGTGACAGGTGAGTCGTCAGATTTACGTTCAATTGCCAGTTCTGTCTGTTGGAAATGCTGAAGTGTGACCTTTCCAGCTTGATGAGCTATTGACTTAGCTATTTCTAAACGACATTTAATTTCTGAAGTTTGATTTGTCATCTATACCTCCGATTGTTTTCCAATATTTCAACTTTAAAATAGAAATCGGTACATAGGCCGGTCGATCGAAATTCCGATCAAACTCCAAATACCACCAACAATAAATTCGCCAAGGATCAATCCTAGGAAAAAAGGTGTGACCTTTCGATGCGTTCCCATCCCACCATGTTTTAAGATTATCAGTTTCAAAACAGAGCTAACCAAGATTGAAAACCAAAAGACATTCATTGACCAACTGCTGGAGATTGCGAAACCTGCAGGATGAAGTGGCCACCAGAAGATATTCATCCTCATTAACATGAGGAGAAAAGTAAGACCTAAACCGACGAAAATAGAGGCTATAGCAGGTATGTCGGGGGGACGTGGAATAGTCAACCAACTTTGTAATCTGTTAAATGGATGGTCAGCAAACCAATCTTGTGCTCCTTCCAGATAAGAAACATGATAGAAAGACCAGAAGGTTGAAAAAATACCAACGCAAATAGCAATTATCATTGCTAATATCAATCGGTGGTTATTCATGTTTGATCTTTCCGCTAGTTTAAATCCTTCCAAAATATGGGGCATTGGGTGCCCTCGGTAAGCCCGATTAAAGAAAAACAAGTAAGCAAACATGGTTAAATTCTTAGGACCTAGCAATCGAGTACCGAATATACGTGGCATCATTTCATCTGGACCGATAAAGTGTAGGTCATGAACGGGTGAGCCAAGTTCAGCTCTCATTCGTGTTACCGCAGTAGAAACAGCGTAGTATATAGCAAAGAATATAACAATAACCCAAATAGACATACCTGCTGCGTTGCAGAAAAGAACTATGGCTAAGATCGAGATAGTCGACCCTATGACCATTAACCGGTATGACATTGGTTCTTTGCTATCATCTACTCTGGGATCATTAAAAGCAACTTTGCTAAAAATTCTTTTCAGGTGTTCTCTGGAAGTATAAACAGCAATTATGAATAAACCAATGTAAGCACCGAAAGATTGTTCATCAACAAAGGGAAAATTGGGCATAGTTCGCAAGCCTAACGCATCACCTGCAATTCTTTCCACTTTCCAAAATAAATAGAAAAACCAACATGAGAAAGAAAGATCCAAAGGAATGAAAAATGCCAAACCGACAGCAAATGGAAAAACTGCAATCGGGGTCCAACCGACGGCGCTCCAAGGTCGCTGGCTAAAAAAAGGTTTGAGGTCGTATAGTTTTCCACCCAAACTAGGCACGTAGGGAAATAAATGATGTAAACCATTGAGGATGTCAATAGATCCAGCAACAAGGAAACCTAGCCATAGAGTTTTTAGATTAAGTATACCGGTCAGTCCACCACCAGACGTCATCTCAAGCGGGAGCTGAATAATTGGATAGCTTAGCTTTTCGTTTTCGGTCCATTGTTTTCGCACTAAACTGTTTATACAAATCATTAAAAAGACCATTACTGCCAAAAATCCACCCCACACCAAAATTGGTGTTAGCCAGACTTGAATGATTTCCCACCTGTAAAAAGAGGATTCTCCCCTGTAATAATCAACTAAAAATTCTTTGTCCTTGATGGCTATCCAATCTGGAATAAATCGGTGAAATAAGCCAGACCAATCGTTTTCTGAAGTAGCATACCAAAAAGGATAAGGAATCATGGGTATTAGAACTCTCATTACATCATGACCAGCTAAAGAGGAGGCGATTGCTAGCATCATATAAACAGTTAATAATTCGCTTTGCTTCATGGTCCAGTTATAGTTTATTTTAGAGATAAACCAATTGAATCCTACTAACAAAAATATGCAAAAAATGACATTGTAATAGAGAGAAACTGTCGTTGGAAAGCCCTGTCCACTTGAATCGACAATCCAGTATGTGTTGGGAATAACCAGAAGTGTACCAAGGCATATTGATCGCCAACTACTCCCAGCTAGCGACTTCTTTTTATCATTTAGTGAATGGTTAATCATGAGGATGATTATAGCCTATTGGATAATGCTTATCTAGATCTATATGTGGTAGCAGAGGTATGGCAAACTACGTTTCAAGACGACTGGAAAAGTTTTAAATTGTTGTTTCTTTAATGGTTTTTAGTTACAATCAGGGTGTTTTTGTCTACAAGCTAAGTTGCTAAGTTCTTGGGAAAGACTAGTTCAAAACAATATGCTGGAATGTACTGGCGTAAACTGAAAAGGAAATGATCGTGAGTCAACCTATTCGACAAAGTAAAATTTCTGACAAAGAGTGGGAATCGGCCCAAAAACTTATTCCTGGCGGCGTCAATAGTCCTGTGCGAGCGTTTCGATCTGTGGGTGGAAGTCCCCCTTTTATTTCCAGCGCAAAAGGCTCAAGTATAATTGATGTTGATGGTAATAGTTACATTGATTACATTGGTTCTTGGGGGCCGATGATTTTGGGGCACTCCAATGAAACAGTTTTATCAGCTTTGCAAAAAACAATGCAAAACGGTACAAGTTATGGAGCGCCAACACCGCTGGAAACACAATTAGCGGAATTAATCATTTCGGCAGTTCCGTCAATTGAGATGGTTCGCATGGTCAACTCTGGTACTGAAGCTACAATGAGTGCTATTCGCTTAGCTCGTGGCTACACAAAGCGAGATAAAATCATTAAAGTAGAAGGATGCTATCACGGTCATGCAGATTACTTACTAGCTAAAGCTGGTTCTGGAATAACTACTTTTGGTTTGTCAGATAGTGCTGGGGTACCAGAAGATTTTGCTAAGCTTACTCTGACTGTTCCCTTTAATAATGCCGAAGCTGTTCGAAAAGCAATCAAGGATAATTCTGACGATGTGTCTTGTATAATTTTAGAGCCAATAACGGGTAACATGGGTGTTATCCCACCAAGAGATGGTTACTTGCAAGAGTTACGCGAAATCACCGAAGAAAATGGAGTGTTGTTGATTTTTGATGAGGTAATGTCTGGGTTTCGTGTGTCTTATGGTGGAGCACAAGAATTATATGATGTAAATCCTGATATAACCTGTTTAGGAAAAATCATTGGTGGTGGATTACCTGTCGGTGCTTATGGTGGCCGACGAGAAATTATGTCTGAAGTAGCTCCTGTTGGGGAAGTTTATCAAGCTGGTACTCTATCGGGGAACCCTTTGGCTATGGCCGCAGGGATTGCAACCTTAACTGCACTCAAATCTCCTAATTTTTACGAGACATTAGAAAACATATCTTCTATGCTAGCTGAAGGAATCAAAGATATTAGCCATAAATATCAAATTCCTAGCTATCACAGCCGGGTTGGATCAATGCTAAGTTGTTTTTTTACTGATCAGGTTGTTACCGACTTTACTTCGGCTAAGACTTCAGACACTGACCGATTCGCTCAGTTCTTCTGGGGCTTATTAAATCAAGGCGTATACATTGCTCCCTCCCAATTTGAAGCAGCTTTTGTATCTATTGCCCATACAGAAAAAGACATTGATACGACGATTTCTGCCGTTGACCGTGTCCTATCTAACTTCTGATTCACCGATTTTCACACAACATCTTCTGAAATATTGGTTTCGGATTTTCCATCTAGTGTGGCTGAGGTACCTGTACTATCTCATTTTATTGTTACCAACTGTTTTTCTAGCTCGAGCTAACTATCTTAATCAAGCCTCAACAATTGGAAAAGGTGATAGTGGTATAGCCGTTTTTTCAGATGCCAACAGCCTCAAGAACCCCGCTAATTTGGCTGAATACGGCCAATATTATCTAGGTTTTGAACATTCACCGTCTCGTTTGTTTCAAATCTTGGAGACTAACCAACTTGCTAGTGTCTTTCCTTTATCGGATCGATTAGCACTTGGCCTCAACTGGAACCAAACAGCACTAGATGATGATGAACTGATGGTTAGCAAGAATCTTTTTCATTTTTCTTATAGTTACTCATTAACAAATTGGTTCTCAGCAGGATTAAATCTTAAGTATCTAAATAACACCGCCAGCTTAGACGGAAGGTTAAGGGGATCTGAAATTGGGTGGGGAACAGACGTAGGTGTGTTATTTCATGTTCGTCAGTCCGTTTTTCGAAGGAACTTATTGTCGCCTATCTGGTTTAGATTATTAAATCGACCTCAGCGTAACTGGACTCAATCGAAAATTAACCCTAGTTGGGCTTTTGGTTTCGTGGTGACTGATATGTTAGATGTTGGCTTACAACCTAATTCTATCTGGGGAACCTGGATCCGTCATGACACAGGTGTTGTTGAAAAATACCGTTCACCTAAACTACACTTTGGTTTGGGTTATCAACGTTCCTCCCAATTGCAGTTTTCTGCTGACATATCTGATCGGTTGAATGTTGGTATTGAATATAAACCTAATCAGTATTTGGGTTTGCGTACTGGTTTGTATCGTCAGCTTTCGGCGCAAAGTCAATTAAGACCTACATTAACGATGGGTATAAACTTCCAATATAAGACTTTCAGTTTTGATTGGGCTTATTTGATACCAAATGACTTGCCCCCCACAACCTACGCTCAATTTTCACTCCGTTTGGATCGTAGGACTCTACCGGTTGAGATCGAACAAGTTCGGTTAAATCATCTTTATCCGGTTCACTATAACTTTTATGCTCAAACCAACAGATTTGCTTCAGAACAGGTTTTGGATAATCCCAATCAACCCACGATTTTGAGCTTAGCAGATCTTGATCGTTATTACCCGATGATGCCCGAAGATACAATCGGTCGGATTTGGCTCAGAAACGAAAGTTCAAAACCACAAGAAGTTCGGGTGGAATTGTTTGTCCCTGAATTCATAAGTGAAAGTGGCTCAGAAGTTGCTAGCCAGATTGTAGTGCCACCACTCAAGCGCATGTCGATCCCATTGCGACAAATTGTACTAACGCGTCAAGCCATTCAGATGAGTCAAGCGCAAACCGTGGAGGCTAAAATTAAAGTGACTGAAATCGGTGGAACAGCATCTCGTCTGCTATCGGCTCAATTAGTCTTGCACGGAAATCAATCAACGCGTCTAGATGACATAGGGAAACTTAGTTCTTTCATTTCCTATGATGACCCTGGTATTCGTAGTTTTATTGATCAGGTACAAACAGCTTTTGGTTCTAGGATAAAATCGAATTCTTTACCCGCAGATCTGTCAATGGCTCTAGTATTATTTGATGCTTTATACGGCTTTTCCTACACTAAAGACCCAAATATACCTTTCGAAAGTGGAACAGTAGACAAGATCATCTACCCTTTCGAAATGCTAGAACGACTATCAAATAGCAATACGTACGCTAGTAGAAATGAAGAGTCTGATGTTATCTTCGGCGATTGCGATGATAGTACCGTATTGTACTGTACCTTGCTTGAATCAGTTGGTATCAAAACAGCTCTAATTCAATTACCCAATCATGTATTAATGGCATTCCAACTAGACAACATTTCGATTGAAATGGCTCAAGCAATGTCGCTGCCCGACATTTATTTGCCTATTAATGGCTTTGTTTGGATTCCAATTGAAACGACCTTAATTAATTCTGGTTTTGTTGCTGCATGGCAAGGTGCTTTAAATCAACTGAAGCAGTTAGAAGTGACGAATTCTGTGACCGTAGGACAAGCATGGGAAAAGTATGGGGCTAATACTTTACATCATTCTGAAGCAATTTTTTCGTTCGATTTTGATATGATAAAAAGCCGAATGGAGTCTGACTTCAATCACTATTTGGTAAACTATTTCGACCAAAACATGAATTCTAATTTCAATTCTGAGGAGAAATAAGTATGAGATTATCGAAGTCCAAACCGAAGAATGGCTTTACGGTTTTTTGCTATTTATTGATAGTTATGGTTCTCCTATTAACTTCTTCTTCGGTAATTGCTTCCCATCGAATTCTCTTTACTTTTGGTAAAGTTGAAGTCCTTCGGACTAGCGATCCAAACGAAAATAAGGTTTGGGTATTCCTTCGTCGAGGAGATTTTATCAATGATCAGGATCTTGTCCGAATTCCCCCACGTGGTTTATTACGCCTCAAATATAATGACCAAGATTTATTACCGACATTACCAGGTGGCCGCGAAAGTAAAGTTATTGACCTCATTCGATCAGGATTTGACCGAAGGCGGAAAAGCCGAAATATTAATCAAAGTTTGAGTGGCCAACCAGCTTTGGATGTATTACCCTTAGAAAGCAAACCAATACCGTCTGAGACAAGAAAAAAGAGCAAATATTTAGATTCGATTGATCAGGGAAAATTAGCAAAATTCCGTCAACATTTAGGCAATCTTCCTATAGAGATTATAACTCAGTTTCCATCCCCAACATTCAGTAGAAGTACAGGTAACTATCCATCTCATAATATTCAGCTAGCACAACTTCTTTATCCATTTTGTACGAAAGTAGATATTGCTCAGGGAGTTCATTCAGATTTCTCAAATCTAGGTTTTCTCTATGCACAACTTCTGTACTACTTCAAAATACCTACAAAACTGGACGTAGACCAAAGTGGCAATCTAAAAATTCTGTTTGATAGTGGTCTACAGCCTGCTGAATGGAAAAAAATTTCTGCTAATACTTCTCTAGTTCAACACAAATCGCCTAATTCTTTACCTAAAGATCGTATTTGGTTAGCTATCCAATTTTCGCCCAACTGGAACTTCACCACCGGTTGGTACTCAGCTTCCCAATCTGATGGACACCGCTGATCGGTCAAATTCCCTACAGTTCAAATCAGTAAAGACTTGGTGTTATCTACAACTGGTTTGTTTGTTACCCTTTCTACTTTTCTTTTTAGTACGTGATTTTGACTTAATTCACTTGATTGAACTAAAAACACTAGATACTAGACTAGGTCTAATCACACCTGATCAAGCACATCCAAAACTTAGACTAATTAGTATTGATGAAAAAAGCCAATCAGAAAATGGGATTGGACCTCTACCTTGGGCTGCGTATATTTACCAAACTTTGATTGATTCTATATCTGAAGCTGAGGCTATTGCAATTATCATGAGATTTAATCAAGAATGGGATGTAGTGGAAATGGATAAAGTACAATCAATAGATAACTTATTCTTAATTCGAACTTACGTTGAGTACAATCAATCTCAATCGGCTGAAGGTTTGCCTACAATCTCATCTTGGGCCGAACTGCCGAATTCTTTTAGCCGATTAACCAACCGATCTAGTTTCAGTCGCTATCATCGCGGTTCCACAGATGGAGTTTATCGTTCGGCTCAACTGGTTTTAACTGAGCATCCAGATCACCGCTACCAATACTCCATCGAAATTCACTTGCTCTGCCAATCCTTAGGTGTTTCGATTAGCCAGGTTCAACTAAAACAAAGTTGGTGGAAGGGCCCATACCTACAGATTGAAGTAAAACCAAACCCTATTTCCATACCCGTTAGTACTAGTGGTCGTTGTTTTTTCCCCTACTTGGATAATAATCATTACCCTGTATCTAGTTTTGTTGATGTTCTGAAATCTGTAGAATCTGGTCAACGATTTACTGATAAAATCGCCTTGATTGGTGTTGCCTCAAATAATCAACCCACTGGACAGACAACTGTTGGTGCTGTGACAGCACTCGGCTTACGAGCTAATCTGATGAATGCTCTACTATACGAGCGCTACGTTTGGCAGATGACGCCACTGGTAACTGGTTGTTATTTTGCCATATTCTGTATCTTGTTATTTGTTATAGCAGGTTGGTCATATCATCTAGATCAACAACGGCTATTCATAATAGGTTTAATGGGTCTTTTGGCTGGACATGGAATGTTAGCGGTTTTACTATTAACTCTATTCCAAATTTGGGTAAATATTACAGCGTTATCTTTATCTGTTTTATCAGCGGGGATTTTGACCTTATTAATGCTTGGTTATCTCCGTTTGCGTTCGACTTTGATCCAACTACAATTGACTCAACAACAACTTGTACGATCAGAAAAGGAAGCAGTTTTTGGTATAATGGCCGCTCGTGTCCGGCATGAGCTTCGCAATGCTCTGAATCTTGTACAAGCCCCATTAGAAATGGTAAAGAATAATTTCCGAAAAGGAGATCCTCTCAAATTTAAGCACAAGCCAGATTTAATTGTGTCAGAAATGGATTCAGCTATTACTGCTTTGTCCCAACTTGATCAGATGATTGAGCGCGATTTGAGCTTTTTCCAAAATCAAAGTCTAGATTTAACAGCTTGTAGCCTTGAACTAATTATTGAATCTGCACTTGAAGCCACCCGTTCCTTGGTGGAGGACAATGGGATACGAGTCAAATTCAATTACCCTGATGATTTTCTAACTATTGTTGTTGACCAAAATCAATTCCAACTAGCCTTGATCAATCTGATGAAAAACGCTTGCCAATCCATGTTGACTGGTGGAACACTTACTTTATCTGTAACTCACAAAATTGAATCTGATAAGATAAGTATTTCGATTAAAGATACCGGGTATGGGATTTCCCCCCAGGATTTAAATCGTATTTTTGAAGCTTTTTATACTACTAAACCAAAAGGTTTAGGGTTAGGTTTGCTGAATGCGAAAAATATCGTTGAAGCTCATGGGGGTCAACTTTTCGTTTCTAGTCAGGTACAACAAGGTACAGAATTTACTATCTGCTTACTCTCAAACAATAAAAATCTAAAGTATAAAGAATGAGTAATGGAAAATTAACTGCTCGTATTTTGATTGTTGATGATGAAATAACCACTTGCCAGTATATTGATCGACACTTGCAAATGGAAGAAAATCTGATAACTACTTGTGATTTTGCACATAATGTAGAAGAAGCTATTGACAAAATAGATACAAGTTCTCCTTATGATATCTTATTTGTTGATCTTTGGATGCCATCTATTAATGGGCATTTAGATCAAGAAGCAGGAATCAAGGTTTTAAAATATGCCCTTAGTCAAAAATCGAGTCATCCAAAAGAAGAACCACCAGTGGCTGTAACTATCACTGCGAATAGTTCAATTCAAACGGCATTGGAAACTAGTGGACTCGGTGTTTACGACTACATTAGTAAACCAATTGACTTTAGTAGCTTGATGGAATTGACTCAAAAAATATTGTTGGAACGACAACAGAAGAGTAATCCTGAAAATCCGACTTCAGAAACTCGAAAAATTATCGGAAAAAGTCGTTTGATGATCGATGTCGTCAAAAAGGTTGGGCGGATAGCTCATTCGGATTCTGATGTGTTGATTTACGGTGAAACTGGGACTGGTAAGGATTTAATTGCTCAGGCTATCCACAAATATAGTCCACGGAGTAATGGTCCTTTCATAGTTGTAAATTGTAGTGCGATTCCCTCAGAAATGATCGAATCAGAATTGTTTGGTATTGGTAAAAGAGTTGCGACGTCAGTTGACCATCGGAAAGGAAAATTTGAACAAGCTCATGGTGGAAGTATTTTCCTGGATGAGATCGGTGATTTAAGTCTCGATTTGCAACCTAAGTTACTGCGGGTTCTAGATTACAAAGAAATACAGGGGGTAGGACAAACACCACGTAGAGTTGATGTTCGAGTCATCGCGGCAACCAATCGGAACCTGTCACACGCGGTATCCCAGAAACAGTTTCGTTCTGATCTGTTTTATAGACTCAGTTTTATGATTGAATTACCACCACTTAGGGATCGTAAATCAGATATTCCACTTCTGGCGCAATATTTTCTTGGAATCTATTCTCGTAAGAGGGCAGACGTAACTCTTTCTCTGTCTTCAGAACTAATAGATCGACTACAAACAAGTTCTTGGGTGGGAAATGTTAGAGAGTTAGAGAAGGTCATTGAATATGCAACGGTAACTTGTCAGGGTAATTGCATAACTGAAACCGACTTACCACCTTGGTTTGACAACCATACCTCTAGTTTAATTGATTCCGATGACCTGAATTCACTGACTGATATTCTCCAGCAAGACAAGATTCAAGAAGCAACCGAATCATTTGAGCGATTTTTTTTGAGGCAGAAATTAGCAGAGAATAATTGGAATATTTTAGCAACGGCTGAACAAGTTGGAATTCGTCGTCAATCACTTCATAGAAAAATTAATCGACTAAGGATTACACCGTCAAAAGGTGTAACCGAAAAGTGACACTGTCTCTTTTTTATGTCACACTGGAAGGTTAATTTAGGCTAGTTATCACGGAATCAAAAAAAAAACGGTTTAATATCTGGCATATTATCTGCTTGTAGAAATGTCTATGCTGGAACCTTATTTTCCTCAAATATCAACTGATTCGGCTGATGATTGGTCCCTAAATGATTTAACGGAAACTAATGATTTTCCGTTCTTATCAGCACCAACTGACCAGTCTATATACGCAGAAATTTCTGCGTTACCTCTGTCTTCCTCAGAAGCTTCAACTGATGAAAAATTACCACATAAAAAAACATACATTGGTACAGCCAATGGAACTTTAGACCTTTACCTAGATCAGATTGGTCAATATTCGTTACTTTCCTTCAGTGATGAGTTGAGACTTTTCAAACAGATTGATAGCTATTTAGAGCAGATCGATGATCACCGAAAATCTTGCCAAATTGACCTGGATTTATC
>JACLAC010010773.1_pt1 | contig 26887 bp, 15 predicted proteins | sample 8027881 | NCBI WGS metagenome assembly JACLAC01 (sample SAMN15725517, study PRJNA655200) | protist metagenome | isolation source: fluorescence activated cell sorting (FACS) single amplified genomes of... | place: Spain: Blaines Bay Microbial Observatory, Mediterranean Sea | collected 2016-01-19 | reverse complement strand
ACGTCGATCGTGACGCTTGTGTAGAAGCGGCCGCAGGTGGTCAGTTTTCCGTGCTCATCGAATAAAGCGGAACTTGTACCCGCCGCGTCTCTGGTCTCGAATGAGAACCACGCATAGCCCGCTATCCAGTTCTGGGCCTCGATCCAGGGAAGCACTTCCTTCATGAACGCTAGAACCTTCTCAGGCGAATGTCGGTTTTGAGCCGTCGTCTTTGCACTCCAGTCTGCCGGAGCAAACTCTGTAATCAGCAGTGGTCGCCGACCATATTTCTCGTAAATTCTCACCATCTTCCGCTTGAATGAATCGGGATTCGGGCTCCCGTACCAGTGCGTGCCGATGTAGTCGATGCGATACCCTCGCCGGTCGGCTTCCTGCATGAAGTCTCTCATCCACGTCCCAGTCACACCCTGGACACTGTCATCATCGATGCCTTCCGGATTGGCACACGCCGGGCTGCACAGCGGAATATTCAACAATTCCAGTTCCGGCCAGTACTTAAGTGCGGCCGTATACGACATGTTGGCCTGATCGTTCTTATCAGGCTCATTGAAACCCAGAAAGCGTTTCACTCGTCCCGCTTTAATCTGAGGCACGACGTGCTTTTTCAGGTTGGCCTGCAGATCGGCGGACTTCCATGCTCCCCAGGCCATTGGCAGGTATTCCATGTTATCCGGTTGGACATCAACTCGCTGCATCCCCCACGAATAGTTCCAGTAGGCGTTGACGGCTTTGACTCGCGGGAGGTTTTCTTCCCATGACCCGTTTTCACCGGTCTCTCGCAAAGTGAAGCAGATGCCCTTCTTGCCAGGCAGCTTCAGAGAGGATTTCAATGGCGGAGCGTCAATCTTAAGGGGATCACGTCCTTCCAGCTCGTCAATCTTTGATAGAGCGGCATCTGCCGGTTTCCACCACCAGCCCTGGTTGTCCCAGCTTTGAGCGTATTTGTAATCAGTGACAAGAGTTCTATACGCAGCTAGTGCTCTGGCCTTGTCCCCTTTCAAACGCAGAGCTTCTCCTTTGAGCCACACACATGTACCGACTTCATTCAGATTGGCAAACTTTCTGACAGCATCACTTTTTGGATAAGTCTTCAGGTTACGGTTGGTCTTTCCAGCCGGAATCCCCCAGATCTTTACAGCGCGATCTGCCAGCTCCACAACACTGTCCCAGTCCTTCCGTTCGAATGCGGACCAGATCTTTGCTGTTACCTGCCAGGCTTCCTCTGTCGAGGATCCTGATTTCGCCTTTGCGGTCGACCGCATCCCCGCGTCAGGCATTTTTTCCAGATTCGCCGACACATTGATTCCAGCCACTTTGAATTTCGCCAGTTGCTTCCGAGCAGCGGCGGCTGGCTGCCACCACCAGCCTTTATTGTCCCAGCTCTGAGCGAACTCATAGTGGGCAATGACCGCCTTGTAGGCGACCATCGCCGCAGTCGGATCGCCTTTCTGCCTGAGCGCTTCGCCTTTGAGCCAGACGCACGTACCGACTTCGTTCAGGTTCGAGAACTGTTTGGCCGCGTCGTCCTTCGGAAGAGCGGACAACTTACCATTCATCGTTCTTGCCTGGCCCCCCCAGGTCTTCACAGCCCTGTCTGCCTGGGAGATAACCGCATCCCAATCCTTTCGGGACATTGCATCCCAGCACATGGTTGTCACCTGCCATACTTCTTCTGCTATCGCGATCTCAGCGAAGGACGCCGAGAAAAGACACAGCAGCATTCCAGACAGATATCTCATCAGGTGTGACTCCAGTCTGTCGTATCGGGTGTACAAATGAGTGCGATATTCAGTTTTTCGTTGAGAGGCTTCGCGCTAATGATGCTCCGAAAAGCAAACGCGTTACCGACCGATCCCAGAAACTGTCTTCGGTTTGGACATGCCATATATTTTTCTATTGCTGAGTTTTTACGAAAGGGTTTTCAAACCAAACGAGATTTCGGCTGGCATGACCGGCAATGAGAACGTCGAGATCGCCATCCCCATCCATATCGACGGTGGTCAGGTCGTAGCTGCCCTGGTTGTAGCCGATCACGTGTTTTACGAATTCACCATCCCCTTCATTCTCATACCATGCAGCCACCCCGTTGGCTTCCTTACCGCAAGTAACTGCGTCGAGATGTCCGTCGCCGTCAATGTCGGCCACAGCGAGACTGTGCGGAAACTCAATTTCGGGATCGATCTCGATTTGTTTGAAGTCAGGGCCTCGAAACCAAAGTACGCCTTTGCCGTGACCTCGCGTCGCAAAGAAGTCTGTGTGCTCGTCGCTGTCGAAGTCAGCGGGCACGATATTCGTAGCTCCTTCTTCGTCTTCCGCAAGCAGATGCTTCTTCCACACGTCAGTCGGATCATTTGGCTGTTCCCACCATGCAAACCACTTTCCGTTGATGAAACCGTCGGTTCCTTTCGCTGCGCAGGAGATATCGGGACGCCCATCGCCATTGACGTCGCCGAAGCCCATGTAATGTGATCCACCCGGCGCATCTTTGTCAGCGAAGACATGACGCACCCAATTCTCAGCAGTGCGAGGATCGGCGGGGAGTTCGAGCCAGGTGATCGAATTAGGGAAAGCCGTTGCATTCTCGTTACGGCCCGAATTTGCAATGAGATCGAGCTTTCCGTCGTGATTCACATCGCCAGTGATCAGGCAATGCGTTCCGGCAATCTCATCGTCGACTGTGCGGTAGGTCCACGGCTGACCAGAGAACGGTTTGGACGGGCATTCGAGCCAGAATACGGTGTTGTTCGAACCGATGAAGTCCAGATCGCCATCGCCGTCTGCATCCATCAGGCAACTGTGAATGCACGCAGTACGCGGCTTATTGCGTGACCGACCGGGAGCAAAGGTGTGAACCGTAACTGGCTTCCAGTCAGGCGCACGAAACACGACGACCTTGCCATCAAACGAAGTAATGACATCCATGCGACCGTCACCGTCGAAGTCATTAGCAGTCGCACCGTTGATCATACCCTTCGCAGGACCCTGGATGATGTGCCTGTCCCAGACACCCGAAGCGTCGGCTGCAGGAATACACTCAGTTGACAGTAGAGCGGTGAGGCCAAATGTCAGGATTATCAGAGGCTTCATGAAGGCATCATCGCTTTCGGAATGTTTCACTGGTGACAACACCGATAATCAGGTCTAGCAGTCCGTAGCCGTTCTCGGCGCAAGCGGCGGCGATCTCCTTGATGTCGGTGTCGTCTCGGAATGTCATCGATCGACCTGTGGCATAAGTGAGCAACTTCTCGGTGAGGGCTTCGGCGAATCGATCTTTGCGATCGACCAGCAACTGTTTCAGTCCCTGCTCGTCTTCGAAAGTCTCGCCGGACGGTAATTGTCCGGACCCGTCAACGGCGATTCCTCTGCCGCCACGTGCCGAGTAACGCGACCGGTAGCCGCCTACCGGGTCGTAGAACTCGAGCGCGAATCCAGCGGGGTCGATCTTTCGATGACAGTCGGCGCACGCTGCTACCGTGCGATGTCTGGCGAGTTGCTCACGGATAGTGGTGGTGCCTCGAGTGTCGGGTTCGAGTGGTTCGACGTCGGGCGGTGGTGGCGAAGGCGGCGTTCCGAAAATGTTCTCCAGCACCCAGACCCCGCGGACAACGGGCGAGGTCTCGATGCCGTTGGCCGTCAGTGTGAGCACGCTTCCCTGGCCGAGCAAACCGCCGCGATGATGTTTCGGTAGCAGGGCGACTCGTCGGAAGTGTTCGCCGTAAACATTGTCGATCCCATAATGTTTCGCGAGTGCGTCGTTGACGAACGTGTAATCGCTGTCGAGCAGGTTCACGATCGAACTGTTCGATTCGATCAGATCGCCGAAGAACAGACGCGTCTCTCTTTTGAACAATTTTTCAAGGCGATCCCGGTAATAGCTTTTGAATGCTTTGGGGTCAGGCGGCATCGAACCGAGCGTATTGATGCGGAGCCACGTGTCCGTGAAGTGTTCGACGAAGTCGTTGGCCTTGTCGTCGCGAAGCATACGATTGATCTGAGTTGTCAGCCCATCGGTTGTTTCGAGCTTTCCCGACTCAGCGGCCATCGATAGTTCGTCATCCGGCATACTGCTCCACAGAAAGTAAGACAGTCTTGTGGCCAGTTCATGTGGAGTAAGTTCTGAGTCGGCTTCGTCGTTGCCCTCGTCAAGGTAAAGAAAACGTGGAGACGTCAGGATTGCTGCCAGTCCCAGCTTGATGGCTTTCGCGCACGAATCATGGTTGCCGATCCGGTCACGAATGAAGGTGACGTAGTGCTTGACCGCCGCTGCTGAAATCGGCTGCCGGAACGCACGCGTTGCAAATCCAACCACTGTCTGTTCGATGTCGATCTTTGATGCGTCAGTCTCTTTGCCGAATAGTAGTTGATGACTGGCTGGCGGCCACTGCTTAAAGTTCGGGCCATCGATGTCCATATTCCAGACACGAATGCGCGGCCCGTGGTACACCTCTGATAGCAACTTATTGCTTGCATTCTTCGCCAGCCTTGTGACGAGTGCTTTCGCTTCAGGATCGCCGAGTTTTGCAGCATCCCGCTGCGTGTTGGTGGATCGGATGACTTCTGGATGGTGCTTTTCGGCGACGAGTCGAATGTTGCCCTTCGAACTGAAACCGTTGGTCCAACTGACAAACGGAATCGCCCCCTTGTTCAGCCAGACGCGCTGAGTGAACACTTCCGGCTGATCATCAGGCAAGTCCCAGACCTTCAGCAACTCCCTTTGGTCTGCAGCGGTCTTGTCCAGCAGTCGAATATTTGGAGCGATCCACAGCGCCATTTTGAGAGGCTGATCCCGATAGCGTTCAAACTCACGGTGTTCATAACCGTGATCCAGCCGGTTCGCCGCCGAGGCCTTCACGCTGATCGTGTACCAGCCATCCGCCGGAACTCCGCCGCTTCGTGCGAACGCCTTGACGTAATTCGGAGCTCTTTCTCTGGGTTGTCCGTGGCCGATCTCCATGTACTCATTGTTGACGATCAGCCGCCACGTAACTGGCGCCCTCTCGTACGACAAGACGCCGTTGAAGTCTTCCGCCGTGAAATGCCAATTCTGTGTTTGCGGTCGTTCGACGTCGAAGAAGCTTGCTGCATCAAGTGCCCGTTCCGCAACTTCCAGATACCGCTGCAACTGGTGATCAGAGAGCGTGAGTGCTTCACCGTTATTGTCGAAACCATCTTCGATTGCGTCAGCGGGGAAATCTGAAGTAAACGAAAAGAACTCAGTTCGTAACCCCAGCAGGTCACGCATTGTGTTGACATACTCAACACGATTAAGCCGCCGCAGCATAGTGGCAGACACTGCCTCTGCGTTCGAAAGGTGCGAGAGGTACTCCGTGATCGATGCCACAACGCGACGTGTCTCAGCCGCCGGTGGCTGTGGGACACCTTTCTTAGCAGGAGGCATGTCGCCTCGGTTAATTGCGTCGAGCGTCTCTTCGAGCAGCGTGGCCGCATCACTGTCGGATTCTATCGCGACGGGAAGCTGATCCAGCCGCCGATCACCCTTCTGTGTCGTTTCACCATGACAGCGGTAGCAGTATGTCTTGAAATAGGTCGAAACAGAGGGGGTGAGCGTTGCCTCTGGCTCATCCACTGCCAAAGCTGTCGACGCAGTCATAGCGAGCACCATCACCGTGAGCGGCAAGGCACTAGCCGTCGGTTGAGAATGGCAACCCGATGCAGCGGCGAGAGACATTAATCGCCGGCGTTCGCTGCAAACCGTCCCTCGCTGACGCTTCGGGTTGCCAGCGAACATGTTTTTTGAGAGCTTGCCAATAGCGGATTGCGTCTGGCGAAAATATCCGCGGCTAGCGGCTTGCGGCTCGCTGCTGGATCCGTCGTTCATCCCTGCACCTCCAGGCCGGTCAGTGTGCTGGATGCAGTGCCAAAGCTGTCGGTCTCAACGCCGAATCGTTGCAGCATGGAGACAAACAAGTTTCCGGCAAGCGATGCAGTCTTTTGCCCTTCGCCCTTGAAATACGACTTGTGTTCCCCGTGCCGAAACCCGCCGCCGGCAAGGAGCAACGGTAGATCTTTATTGGAATGCGCACTGGCATTCCCCATCCCGGATCCGAACAGCACCATGCTGTTGTCAAGTAGAGTCTTCCCATTCGGCTCGTCGACTTCCTTGAGCTGCGTGAGGAACCGGGCGAGTTGCTCCATGTGAAACTGCTCGATGATGGACAGCTCTGTGATGTACTCGGGTACTTTGCCGTGATGTGTGAGTTGATGGTAACCGCGGCTGATGTCAAAGCCGCCGAAATTGGCTCCGATGTCGGCCAGCCCCAGCGTGATGACTCGCGTCGAGTCTGTCTGCAGAGCGAGGCTCATCAGGTCGTAATACAACGGCACGCGTTTGACAAACTCCAGACTGTTGGCACCTGCCGGCAATCCGTAGTCGACGACCGGTTTGGGTTCATCCAACCACTGACTTGACTGAACAAGTCGATTTTCTACTTCTCGGACCGAATCAAAGTACCGGTCAAGCTTTTGGCGATCGCGTGCGCCCACCTTCCGCTTGAGGTAGTCAGCGTCGGTCTTGACCAGATCAAGAATACTTGTCCGATCGGCAAGTTCTGCCTGAATTCCGTTTCGCTGTTTTCGATCAACTTTCTGAAACAACAGATTGTATATCGTCTCGACTTTCGCCACCGGAGGAATGGCAACACCTGACGCACTCCACGAGATCATGTTATTTGGGTCATTTCCGCTCGCCAGTTGCAGCGATGGGTATCGCGTCCGTGCGCCGACAAGCTGCGCCGCTTTCTGATCGATGCTGATATTGGCCTCGGACATCCCTGCCGAATTCTTCGATAGAACGCCGGACAGGTAAGCGTGCACACCGCCGTGTCCACCCTGGGCGTTCACGCCATGGTCCAGCCCGGAGAACACCGTAAAGTCGTCACGCAGTTTCCTGAGCGGCTTGAGCCGGTCAGTCAGCTCGTAATCACGGCCAGTCTGTTCGGGAAAGAACAACTGCGGTACGAAGCCGAAGTTCAAACCGACGCACGCCATTCGCAGCGGTGCTTCGGACCTCGCAACGGGCGCGGCCATCGCGTCGAGATAGGGCAAAGCCAGTAGCGCACCACTTGTTCCTCGCAGCAGTGTACGACGATTCATTCGTTTGCTCATGTCTAATCTTCTGTTCTGTTTTGGTCTGCTTCTGTGGCTTCGACTATTTGTCCCGGGCTGGCTTCACCTTCGTTCTTTTGGCACCGTGCGTCACACTGCGAATATAGGTAACGGTCTCTCGCTGACTTAATTGGCCGGACGTGTCGCGGTCAGTTCGCTTGAAGATATTTTCGATGTGATTACCGCTCGTACAAATCAGAGCGAACTCCTCAATATCGAGCTTGTTATTACCATTACTGTCCGCCTGGATAAACCATTTGTCAGGCGTTTTCCGCGAGATTTTCCACCAGGACACCTTGCTGAGTGCTTCGACGAATTCAACCGTATCGAGTACGCCATCGCTGTCCATGTCGGCCTTACGAAATGAGTCCGGACCGTGCTTTGGCGAGTGATAAATGTACTTACTGAATTCGACGTAGCTGATTGTGTTGCTGGCGTCTTTGTCGACATCCTTGAGCAGCTCTGATTCCGTCATCGTCAGCCGCTTTTCGCCAAGCATCGATGGCTCCCCAACCGGAGGCGTGAAGCTGATCGTCTTGACGCGCCCGTCTTTCTCACAGGTCGCTTTCACTCCCTGGCCCGCCCTTGGCTTCTGTCCACCCTTTGCCGGCAAACCTACGAAATAGACCTTTGACTCAGAGTTCACGTATAGCTTTCGCAGGTGCTCACCACTCTGCTGGACGTCAAACTTCGTGCCCGAGGAGTCAACGCTCTTAAGCTTACCAACGACAACAGGGCTGCCTGGCCGCTTGCTGTTACTCTGAGCCTGGGCATTCAAGGCGAGAATCGAAAAGGCACTGACCAGAACTGCCACTGCGTGAACCGCTAGTTTTGTCGTCATTCGCACAACTCCTGGATGGGCAAAGAAGAAACAGACTGAAAGGAGCTTTCACGAGATTGTTGATCCGAGTTTTTCTGATTGTTTGATTTGGCTGCTTCGCGAACCTTTCTACGCGCAGCGCGTTCCGCTTTCTTTTTCGCTTTGTCGTCGGGAGCTGGTTCATCAGTCACTCCCAACTCTTGCTTCAAAGCTTGTGGCACCGTTACCGTTTTGCCTTTGATTTCGAGTTGTTTGACGATGGCGATCTGTTTGTCGATTTGCCCGGGTTCAGCGGCGTTCCCTCCGGGAATGAACTCTCCGAAAGGACGACCAATGACTTCGAGGTCCTGTTGCATGAGATTCCGCATCTCTTTAATGCGAGTGGCCTGAGCTTTTTTATAAGCCAGGTTCTTCATTTCTTTCGGATCCCTCTCCAGGTGGTAGAGTTGATCTTCGTCAAAGAAACCGGGGCGAGCTGCCCCTCTAACTCCGATGCCCAGACGTCCAATGTAGGACATGGCTTTGGGTAAGTTTTTCGGCGTGGCTTTCTTAATGGCAGCGATCTGTTCTTTGGTATGGCGAACGGCAACGTAGGACCAATCTTTCGTGACCGTAGCCCGCGCAGCACCCATTTCGAGATAAAGGTGATTCCGCCAATCCTCGGATTTTCCGTCTTTCAAAAGAGGGGTGAGGCTCTGTCCATCGATCCGGTAAGAGTTCGGTTTCTCCGCTTGACCCAGTTCGAAGAAAGTGGGGACGAGGTCGATATTCTGCACGAGTTCTTCACACACCTGCCCTGCGGCGATTCCTTTTGGCCAACGCATGATCATGGGCACCTGGCAAGCACCGTGTGAAAAGACGGATGCTTTGCCATCGCGACCGTGATCCGGCGCGAAAATAACCAGCGTGTTGTCATCGATTCCAAGCTCCTCAAGCTTCCGGAAAATCGCCCCAAGCGAATCGTCGATCCACGCTTCACCAGCCACATGGCTGTCGGGATCAAAACCTTTTTCAGTGATTGTTTTGAGAAGTTCTGACCGCGGTGTCATGACCTCTGGAAGACCTTCAACTTCCCCCTCTCCGGTGATGAGCGGGTGATCCATGGATTTTCGCCAGGACTTATCCGGCCCGTGCAGCAGAGTGCTGCAAAGATGAAGGTAAAAGGGGCCACCTTTGTTCTCTTCAATGAACTCCAGAGCGGCCACCGTCGTCCATTCAGGGTTGTGCGAGGAATAGGGCGAGTGGATGTTTTCCGGGTAGACGTTCTTCGCCCAGGAAAAGCCCAGCGTCTGGAGGTAACGACGCATCCAGCGTTCGTTGTGCTTGAACTGATCCGATGTTTCAGCCCCGGGACTCGCGTCTTTGGGAATGTTGATCCATTTGTTTTTGCCCCTGTAAAACTCCGGGAAATCCAAACTGGAAGTGAGGTGAAATTTCCCAACGAATCCGATGGTGTAACCAGCTTCACGGAGAACATTTCCGACGTTCATCCTGTCGCGTTCCAGTGCGACATTGAAGTTGGGAAGCCCCTGATTCTCTTTGCCGCCGACCGCTTCGGCGTAAAGTTTGCTATGGGAGTTACCAGCAAACCGACCAGTCAGGAAGCTGTATCGAGAAGGAGTACAAACCGAGCTGCTGACGTAGGCGCGAGTGAACTTCATTCCTTCGGCTGCCATGCGGTCGAGATTGGGAGTGTAGGTATCGCCCCCAAACGCGGCGATGCTCGATGGGTTCTGATCGTCGATCAGAAACATGATAATGTTCGGACGCTCCGCCTGAGCAACTGTGGCAACCATTGCCGACACACAGAAGATCGAAACTGAAATAAAGGTTTTCATGGTGAGGTCTTTGGATAACAGCATGTGTCACTGATTCGACTGCAAAATGTAAGTTTGTTTCGGGGCCTGGTCACTGTTTCGTTGAATCGACCCAGGGCAATCGATCGAAGGCGTCTTTGATGCGGGGATCACCAGACGCATTCATCACCTTATCAACCCGAGCGCTGAGGGTTGCAAGGACAGAGGCGTATTCAGGATCGGCGGCCAGGTTGACCAGCTGATCGGGATCCTTTTTCAGGTCATAAATTTCTTCGCGGGGGCGGGGGTGCATCGTCAGGCGGAAGAGTTCTTTGTCACCGGGCTCTTCGCGCTGTGACATCATCCAGGCCTTCGTGAGGCTGCCGTCGAGATCCCGATAAGCGGGTGTTGTCGACAGGCCCATCTTGTAAAGCGGATCGCGCTCCGTGAGTTTGGCCGCGTCGTAGGGGTCGCCCATGGGCCATCGTTCCGGCTTGAAGTTCCGTATGTATAAATGGCCCTTCGTGCGGATAGCACGCATCGGATAAGGCACGTTGCCTGGCCGGGCATTGTGGAAGTGAAGCTCGCGACCGATGACGACCGAATCGCGCTTGGGATCAATCCAACCGCTCTTTTTGCTGGTGAGCTGAGGAAGAAAACTGCGGCCATCCATGCTGGCGGGCACTTTGGTTCCCGTGAGTTCGAGTAGCGTCGGCCCCACGTCCATCACACTGACAAAATCGTTGACGCGTCTGCCGGAAGGAATGCCTTTGGGCCAGCGGACCAGCATGGGCACGCGCGTGGCGAGGTCATAACAGTTCGTCTTGCCACGAGGGATTCCGGGAATGCCGTGGTCCCCTGAGAGGATGACCACGGTGTTGTCGAGTTCACCGGAAGTATTCAGCTCTTCGAGCATTGCCCCGAGCATCAGGTCGAGGGCGAGCACTTCGCCCAGGTAATCCGAAAAATCACGGCGCACATCCTGGGCATCGGGGAGGAACTTTGGAAGCAATCCCTTTAATGCATCCGGGTCGATGCCCCAAAGTTTCTTGCCGGAATCGGAGGTGTAGGGGCGATGGCCGTTGATGCTGCCGAAAACGAAGAAAAAGGGCTGCTCTTCGGATCTGCCAGCAAGCACTTGCCGGATTTCCTGACGGCAGTTTTCGACAATCTCATCGTGCCTGCTTTCGCGCTCAGCCTGATCCTTCGCCGCCCCAACGTAAAGCCCGTAACGTTCGTATACAGCTTTCCCCAGAGAACGCACCCTCTGCGGACGCGGGCTTGGATCGAAGGCGAAAGTTTTCCGCGACTTCTGCGCGTAATACCCGCTCTCGCGAATGGCATCGCCAAACTTCGGCAAGCTCCGCATGGGATTATCGTGCCCCTTCCAATTGCTTGCCTTGCCATTGAGAAAAGCGCCTGAACCACAGTTCCAAAAATAGCGCCCCGTAGCGAGCGCGGCACGACAAGGCCCGCAGGACGCGACCGGAACAAAGGCGTTTTCAAAAACCACCCCTTCCCGACCAATGCGATCAATATTGGGCGTTGAGATCACATCGTTGAGCGAAGGCTTGTCCGCATCCGCATAGATGCTCGCATAGCGCCCCCAGTCATCGGCAAAGAAGAAGAGAATATTGGGGCGCCGCTCCGCAGCGTGAGCATGGCTACCAGCTACCACTAAAATCAAAAGAAGGACGTTGAGCCGACGGCGGAATCGAATTTGCATCATTCTATTTCTCCGGACCATATCCCTTTGAGCCTTCGAAATAGATGCCGTCCACGTTGACGCCTTTGGGGATGCGCGGGTCGCCGCTGAGTCCGAAATAGACGATGCGGCAGTTGTTGCCTTTGCTCAGCTCGTTTCGTTTCTCACTGATTCGAACGGTCAAGGTGTGTTCCTTTTCCGGGTCGAGTCCCTCGCGCAGGATATAGATCCGGTTCAGGTGCAGCTTGAAGCTGTTCTTTGCAACAAATAGATCCTGTTTCACCCAATCTGATCGATCGACGCTGTGTTCGATGATGCCGGCTTTGGGTCCGGCGATCACCTGGATGGCTACAGCGGAACCTTTGAAGGAGATGTTAAAGCTGTCGCCCGGCTTATGTCCGATCAACTGCGGTCGCTCGTTCCAACCCGTTCGCACCTTGCCGCCTTCTGCTGCGGCGTCGTAGTCGGTCTGGACGGCAAACCCGTTCAGTTTTTTGGCCATTCGCGGCGGGAACAGTTTGCCGTCGGCATAGGATGCGGGATCGAGCTTCTCTGGCATCGCATGAGCAACGACAGGACGGGGCTTTCCCGACCACGCTTCTTCGAACAGCCGCTCGATGCTGTCTGCATAGAGTTGCTGTCCGAAAGGCGATGGGTGCACCCCCTTGATGCCATCCTTCCAGGTGAACTCTCCGCGCTTGATGCGCTCATAAACCTCCTCGGTGATATCAAGCGTCGGCACCCCATAGTGCTCGGCCACTTTGTCGAAGCTCTTAATCACCTCGGGCGTCTTCCCGTTCTCGTAATCTTCGAGCTTATCCGTGCAGGCAAAATGCATCATGACGATGTCCATGTCAGGGTTGGCCCGCCGCGCGCGCCGAACGATGCCTTCCATGCCACGAACCGCTTGGTCGGCCGTTCGTCCAATGGACACATCGTTCACCGCTGCTTCTTCGAACAGCAGATCGACTTTCCCCTTTTGAATGACGTCCCGATCCAGTCGAAACGAGCCATACATCGTTCCGGTTGAACCGACTCCAGCAAGTATGAACTTGAACTCTGTCGACGGGAAACGCCGCCGGAGGTTTTGCATCAGCTTCTTTCGCCAAGACATTCCAGTGATGGAACCACCGACAAAGGCGACCGTGCCTTGCTTGGTCGTCTCGAAGATGTACTGCGAATTCTTCAACCCGTCGTGCAATTCGAACCAGTTCTGTTGCAGCGGTCCGGTGTAGTTCTGCCAGGGATAGGTGGTGGATTCTGTTTCCGCCTTTGCATCTGGCGTTGTCTTCGGGTGACTCGACGCGTCAGTGACGGTTGGGGCAGCATCGTTTTTCCCTCGCTTACGCTTCGGGTTACCAGGTGTGCGCGACTTTAAGGCCTTCTCGGAGCGCTCCGCCGCAGCCTTCCGTATTGGCGGCGCCGCCCTTCCGGGCAGGGGCGGTAGGGATTCGTCCCAAGCCGTGATCGCCTTGAGCATGGTCGCTGCTTTTTCAGGGTTCTCGGCAATGACGTTCGTGGTTTCGTTCGGGTCATTCACCAGATGATAGAGCTCGTCACCCTTACTTCGGTTCACATGGTATTTCCATTCGCCGTCCAGGGCGGTCGGATACTGTTTCTTCCAGTGGAGAAGGCGTTCCGGATTCCGTTCGTCTCCCAGCCAGACATCAGCAACATTCAGTCCCTCGAACTGATCCTTGTCGTAAGGCGTGCCGGTGAGGTGGCACAAGGTTGGCAGGAAATCCAAACCGGAGAGAATGCTGGTTTCATTGACCGTATCAACAGGAACCTTGCCCGGCCAGCGGACGATGAAGGGAATGCGCACTCCGCCTTCATACATCTCATGCTTCCCGCCACGAAGCCCTTTCGGCCACCCCATCATGTTCGCGCGAGTCGTGTCACCGACCTGGTTGGCTTTCGATGTATTGAGCGTGTTTCTCGCGGGGCCTTGGTCGCTGGAAAAGACGACGATCGTATTCTCCGAAATCCCCAGCTGATCCAGTTTCTTCAGCAACCGGCCGATCGCTAAGTCCAGGCTCCAGACGTCAGCGAGGTAGTTCTTCATGCAGGCATCGACACTCAGTCCCCATTCATCTCTGCAGATGTCGAACTTGTTGGCTTTCATGTAGGGGCCGAAGAGTGATTCATTAACCTTCAGAGCACTAAACTCCTCGGCAAACACGGTGTCCGATGGGATGCTGAAATGCGTAATATGAGCCCACACGTTGACATAGAATGGCTCGTCCTTGTGACGTTGGATGAAGTCGATGGCCGCCTCGAACGTGTTGTCGTCACGCCCCTTTGTTCTGTCCTTCAGGCTGCCGAGAACCTTGATCTCATCAATGCCGTAATCAGGCATTGGTGGAATCTTTTCCGATGCCTTCGGCGCGTTTTCCCCAGGGCCGATGTGCCACTTGCCGAAATGCCCGGTCGCGTATCCGTTGTCGCTGAGTAGTTGCGTGATTGTCGCGCGGCCATCGAATCCGAAGTCTCCGATCCGACGCTCGAAGCTGCGAGGATGCCGGCTGGTCATGAAGCCCGTTCTGCTGGGCTGACAGGTTACTCCCGTGGCGTAGAACCGGGTGAACCGCGTCCCGCTTTTGTCGAGGCCGTCGATATTGGGCGTTCTCGCATAGGGATGGCCGTAGCAACCAAGATCACCGTAGCCAAGATCATCGGCGAGGACGAAAACGATGTTCGGTTTTTCCTGAGCGTCAGCGAAGGATGCCGACACCAGAAGTATCAGTGAGAACAGGCTGAGGATACGAAATTTTTTTTTCATGTTATCTATTCAGTGTTTTGAAGAACGACTTCAAGTCCGAAGCGTCTCCACTTGACCACAAACTCTCGTTGGCTATTCCGTTCGCTACCGCTCCCGGGCGCATTTGATGCTGAAATCTTACATTTCTCGACAATCGCACTTCTCTACTTTGCTTCGCGTGCTTTGAGTACGTGTGGCTTTCTTTTTTTCGCGAGCCGCTTTCTTTTCTTCTTTCGACATTTTTTTGGCTGGTGCACCGGCATCAGGATTCCAGCGCTTTTCCTGCTTGCTTACCGGGTCTGCCATTTCGTCGAGCCATGCGTTGTATTTGTCCTTGAGTTCGGAAACCACTTTCGGGTGTTTTGCAGCAAGGTTGGTGGTTTCGCTGAGATCTTTTTCAAGATTGAAGAGTTCAATACGATCTTTCTGTGCGACAAGTTTCCAATCTCCGGAACGAATGGACCACTTTCCATTGGCACCCGCAGAACTCCAGTACAAGTCGTCGTGGAGTTTGTCGGTTTCACCTTTGAGGGCCGGCAGGATGCTCTTACCGTCCAGAGGCTTTTCGTTTTCCCTTGGCATAGGAAGCCCGGCAGCGTCGAGAGCCGTAGCAAACAGATCGATCGACCACATGGGAACGTCGCATTTTTTCCCGCCTTCCAGTTGAGCCGGCCACGACACAATGAACGGGACATGAATTCCGCCTTCGTAGTCCATCTGCTTGAAGCCGCGAAGCGGTGCGTTGTTGGCGCTCATGGCACCGGAACCGCCATTGTCCGTGAGAAAGATCAGCAGTGTATTGTCAAAAATGTCGTGCTTCTTCAGCGAGTTCACAATCTCGCCAACTCCCATATCGAGATGCTTGATCATGGCCATGAGCGTGTCGCGTGTTTTGTCGCCGGTAACATTCCTGATGTCTTCTTCGGGTGCCTCCGGTGGAGCATGCACTGCGTTGTATGCGACATAGAGAAAGAAAGGATCTTCCTTGTGGCGGTTGATAAAAACGACCGCTTCCTCAGTGATTCGACTCGTGAGGTAGCCTTCTTCTTTAATGGGACTGAGGCCACGATAAATGGGGTGGTCCATGTCTGAGTGGTCAAAGTAGGGATGTGCCCCGCGTCCCATAAAGCCATAGAACTCATCGAACCCTCGATTCATGGCGTGGTACTCTTCAGTGAGTCCGAGATGCCATTTACCCAATGCACCCGAGACATAACCGGCAGGCCCCAGTCGCTGAGGAATAAACACTTCATCAAGCGGAACGCCTGAGCCTCCCTCGCCTGCTGTATAGATTCCGAATCGTTGCTGATAACGGCCTGTCATGAGTCCCGCACGAGTCGGCGAACACACGTGCCCGCTGGTATAGCCCTGAGTACAGATGACGGACGAATGTGCGAGGGCATCGATATTCGGTGTGCTGACTTCTGGCGGGGAGTGCGGATTGTAGCTGACATCGGCATAGCCCTGATCATCTGTGAGAATGATGACGATGTTTGGTTTCTCGTCTGCAAGGACGATGGAGGGCATTGGGATCAAACCGAGGATCAGTGCTTTCAGTACGTGTCGAAGTCTCATGGTTATTATTCAGGTTTAAATGGATAGGGTGAGTTGAATCAGGTTTTCAATCTGCGTGAACTGATAGTTTTGTCGTCATGCGAACAACTCCAGGATGGGCTCTTCGCCGTCACCGACGGTCATGGGGCGACCGGAAGGCGATATGGCCGACGTTTCGATTTCCATACCAGCTGCGAATGCAATGCTGGCGTGAAAGGCTCCGATCGAGACGGCCTTTTCGTCAACGTAGTATCCAGCGTCGTCGCTTTTGCCGTAGACAAACCCCGCCTTTGCGCCTCCACCTGAGAGAACGGTTGAAAAGCAGACCGGGTGATGACTGCGCCCATCACCATCGAAGTCCGGTTTACGACCAAATTCCGTCGCGACGACGACCAGTGTTGAGTCCAGCATCCCGCGCTGTTCAAGGTCGGTGATGAGTGTTGCGAATGCCTGGTCGAAGACCGGTGCCACGTCGCCCATTTCGTCGGCCAGCGCCTTGTGATGATCCCAGCCGTCGTGCTTCACCTCGACGAAACGGACACCGGAATCAACCAGCCGGCGAGCGAGCAGGCACCCCTGACCGAATGAGTTATCGCCATAGGCAGCCCGCTGTTCTTCAGACTCGCCCGACAGGTCGAAAGCTTTCAGCTCCTTGCTCTTCATCAACGCGAGGGCATCGTCATAGAAGCCGTTGTAGGCATTGACGCCCTTGTCATTGAATTTCCTCCGGAAGTCCGCGTCGATTCCGTTCAGCAATCTCAGTCGTTTGTTTGCATTCGATTTGTCGCCGATCGATCTGACGTCGCTGATCCCCTGGTTGGGATCTCCAATTGCGAGCGGTGCGTAGCTGGAGGGAAAGAAGCCGTTCCCCTGGTCGGAACGGCGGTTGACGCAGACGCTTGATGGCAAGGTCTTGCTGCTGCGTCCGAGATAGTGAGAACCCCAGGCCCCGAGGTTGGGGTGTAGTATTGTGCCGCGAGGTTCGTAAGCCGTCCGCATATAGTATTGCGCTGGCCTGTGGACACCGATCTTCGCTTCCATCGAGCGGATCACGCAGACGCGATCTGCGACTGTTGCGAACTTCGGAAAGAAATCGGTGACCTGGAAGTCGGCTGATGTATTAATCGCCTTGGCCGGGCCTTTGGACTTGCCCTGTTTCGGATCCAGCGAGTCGATGTGACTTAAGCCACCGCCAAGCATGAGCCAGATAACGCTCTTCGCTTTTCCGAACGCGGCAGGCTTCTGAGCTGCCGATTCTGCAGCCATGAGCTGTGCCGCTGGAACAATACTCAGGCCGAACGAAGTCGCGGCACAGCGTTCTACAAACTGCCGCCGCGTTGGTGTGTCTAAAGAGTTTAGAAGTTGTTTCATGTCGGATCGGACCGTTAAGTGATCAATTAGTAAATGACGGACGGGTGATGTCTATTGGATGAACATGAACTCGCGGGAGTTCAACAGAGCCCAGGCGATGTCGCCCAGGTCGAGCCCTTGATTGAGTGCGGCAATGCATTGCTTCGTGTCCTGCATGCGCGGAGGCCGTGACAGGCATGTGCGGTAAAGGAGAGCGATCTGCTCAACCTGCGTGTTCTTTCTTCGGGTTGCCTTAATGACCAACGAGTCGGTCATAAGACTCTTTGCGACTTCGCCGTTCATCATCGCCAATGATTCGGTAATGCCGCCTTCGGTCGATCCATCATCGGCAACCTCACGAGCCGACTGACCTGCGATTCGCAGGAAGTGGGTTGGTGGCATTGGCTGCGGCAGTTCTGAAGCCCGCAACCACGACTTCTCGCCGCGCAGTTTGACTTTCCGTCCTTTGCCGGCCCCCATGAACAACCCGCGACCGCCGTCACCTTTCGAAACCTTTCCACCAGGCAACAGTGTCGTTGCAAAGTCGAAAATCTTCTTTCGGTCTTTCGCGATACCTTGTCTGTCGTGTGTGAATTCGAACGGAAAGACCAGACGTTTCACCATCGGAGCATTATCCGTCTTCAGTCGGTCGATCTCCGGGCCTCGCAGGAGAAGAACAATGGAGTCCCACGTCTGCTCTGCCGTCATACGACGTAACAACGGGCCAGGGAATCGAAAGTCTTCGCCCTCAGCTGGCGTCACGCTGGCCTGCTGCTGGTACGTCTTTGTATTCAGGACGACGCGCTGGAATTCTCGAAGATCAAAATCAACATCCTTCATCAAATCTGCAATGAACTGCAGCAGTTCCGGATTTGTGGCGTCTTCCAGGACATCGAGATCTGTGACCGGCTCTTTGCCCCCAACCCCAAAGAATTTCTTCCACAACCGATTGGCAATGGCAGCGGCGAAACGCGGGTTCTCGGCTGAGGTCATCCAGTCCGCGAAGTGCTGTCGGAGTCGTTGCGGACGCTTACCAGTCAGAGGTGTTCCCTTTTCATCATCCCATGTGATAAATCGCGGGCTGACTTTCCCGCCGGGTTTGCCATCGTCATACGCGTAGTCCTCAGGGAACACTGTCGAGCGAGTGCCGTCGAAGACGACTCGTTCCATATTCGGCTGAAGCAAGGTGACGAGATTCGCTTTCGAGAAACGTTCATCTCGAAGCGTTATCGCCGGCTTGCGAGTGTCGACACGCTCAAAGGCCGTTGAGCCAAAGAACGATGCCATTTCGTAGAAGTCGCGTTGAGTCCATGCGGCGAAGGGATGGTCGTGGCACTGAGCACAGGCAACATTGGCCCCCAGAAAAGTGGTCAGTGTGTTGGAAAGGCTGTCCAGCGGCATGCTGGCATCGCGCAAGAGGTACGCGGTGGCTCCATTCTCTCCAAGCCGGCCCTCTGCGGTCAGCATGTCGTGGACCAGTTCGTCCCACGGACGATTCTCCCGAAGTTGTGACTTCAGCCATGTGTGAAAGGTCCAGGTCTTACCGATGCGGTAGTAGTCGTCCTTGACACGGAGCATGTCTCCCAGCCAGTTAAACATGTGAGACTCGTGGCCGGGAGACTCCAGCAGCTCATCGATCAAGCTGGCTCGACGGTCTTCGCGGGTGTCGGCGTAGAAACTGCCAAGTTCCTTATCAGTCGGAATTCGGCCAATCACATCCAGATACACGCGGCGGACGAACTGAACATCGCTGACCGGATGATTCGGTTGTAGTTCGTGCTTCTTCAGATCAAGTCGAATGATCGAGTCAATCTGGTCGGCAGCCGCTGTCTGCTGACCAGTCCGACTGTCCTTATCGTTAACCGGTTTATTCGCGGAGCCCTCCACCGAAGGCGGATTGCTCTTTGGAGCGTCAAGCGCGAGTTCGTCTTTCGCCTGCTGTCCATTTTCATCTGGAAGAATGCTGTCGTCTTCGACATCGTCGAACTGGTCATCCGAAGGCCGCTGTTTCCTTCGACGTTGCATTGCCCCTTTACGATGTGAAGGCTTCGATTCTTTGCGGGATATCTCTTTGATCATCCGCATCCCATCGCGATTAAGCCCAGGCTGTTTTCCAGGCTTGTTCGGCGTGGTGACGTTCGAAGCCTGTTGATAGTTCGGAGCATTGCTGGCGACGAGTTGTTCGTCGATCGTCGAACTCTGGCTTTTGGAATCTGCTTTCTGGACAGACTCTTCGTCAGTCGTGACCTGGCTGCAGCCGACAACGATCAACAGCAGGATCGGAGTAGCTCGCATTGTACGGCTCCAGTTCATTGAGGTGCATTTGGAAAACTTGGCGAGCAAGAGTATTGGAGTGGCGAGAATTGCCGTGACTGGTGTTTTCATATTGCGTGCGTGGCGTGTTGAGGATTCGTACGTGACTCGGACATGAGTCCTACGGGTGAGGTACAGCCGACTCCGAAACGATCACACGAATCTGGTCGACGGCTGAGCTCGCCGAGAGGTCAAGCGATAGTGTGTGACGGTCGGGACTGAGCGTCACAAAGTCACGTCCGGAGTCTGATAGATCTTCCGGACGGGGTGGTTCGATACCGCGACGTGCCTTTCCGTAGTTTCCCAGCGGATGTCCGAGTAGTGCATCCGTTCTGGTCAACAGCGTCGTCCGGCCGATCAACCCGAGAATCGGTCGATCAATTGTGATCTGGCCAATGACTCGTGCGCCCTCGGACTCTTCTCTGGTGAACTCACCGATCGGGTTGAGTTGCAGCAGATAACTGCGAACCGCCTGCCCGGCAGCAATAGGACGTTTATCCTGTCGGCGAACACGGGCATACTGCCCCGGTTCCGTCACATTGACGTCAATGTCCGACTCCAGAACGATGTGCGAACGCTCAGGAAACACCAGAATGTGCTCGCTGTCCTCATACCTTCCCGGAACAAAATCGGGACCGGGCGAAACAAACTTCATCAGGCCTGTTGCCTGCAGAACGCCGGAAGTAACCGGCCACGCGTCTTCAAATCGTTCGGTCGCATAGTTCACAGAATCAATGGAATCGGCCTCAGGTCTGGACCGCACGGCGTTGCCCTCCCGGACAAGCTGAGGTGCGTCCTCACTCTCGGACAGGTTGACCTCGACCTCACCTTCAAAAACAAAGACATCCGTTTCGCCGTCTGTTCCCACGGAAACCCCAAACGCAGTGCCGAGATCAACGACTTCCATCGCTGGCGTAAGCACTTCAAAACCGACAGCGGACTCTGGGATCGACGTGGTCAGAATACCGCTGTCGAGCCGCGTTCTTGCACCGTCAATAATCTCGAACCTCGCCGGTCCCTGCAGAGTCACCGTCGCACCATTAGTGAAGTCGAGGCGAACGATTCCGACTTCGAGTTCGAGCACGCCAATCCCAATCAGATCTCCTGCAAAGCACTCTCGATCAGACAGTCGCGCGTGCGATTCGTAGGCAACCGTGGCGATCACATTTTCCGGTCGAACATCATGACCATCGTCGTCTGGATGAAACACTGCAATCAGCAGTAAAGCGACCGCCATCAACGCTGCGGCGATCCACTGGATTCGATGTCGGGGTTTGTGGTCCCGCTCAGACGTTTCGGAGACGAACAATTGAACCTCTCCATCATCCAGAAGCTCACGAGTGTGTTGATCCAGCAGCGTCTGTCTCGCAAAGAAGTCGGCATTCGATGAGTCAGCCGCAACCCACTCAAACAGGTCAGCTAACTCGTCGTCGTCGAGGTCACCATCGAGATAACGGTCGATCAGTCTATCCATTTCAGTCATGACGGCCTCCCCACTTTGAGTCGCCCATCGATGCACTTCCTGAGAGTGACACGAGTGCGATACAGCAATACTCCGACGTTGCTTGCTGTCATCGCCAACCGCTCTGCAATCTGCGTCAGTTCAAGGCCTTCGGTGTAACGCAGCGACAGGACCTGGCGACTGTGTCCCCTGACCTGCCTCAGGCAGTCAGCGAGCGAATCCTTCATCAGCTCAGCCTGAGGCTCAAGTCGCGCAAAAGATGCAGCGACCTGATCGACCGCGTCCGAAAATTGGATCTGATGATCCCGATATTTCAGTCGCAGATGAGTCATGACTACGCGTCGCGCGATTCCCAGAGCCCATCCGACGAATGGCCGTTCAGGGTCCCAATCCTTGAATCGCTCGACAATAACAAGCGCGACTTCCTGCAACGCGTCATCCGCCTCGCCCCGGTCGCGCAAGAAACTGCTAACGAACCGTGCCACAGAAGGCTGAGCTCGAGTCCACTCGATTGTCATTTGCTGTACGGAATCTGAATCGCTCATCACGTCTGAGTATTGTCGAAAACAGACGATCCATTACAGGAATCTCCAGAAATTCTCAAATCCATCCAGAAACCAACAGTGACTTCGGTCTGATTGACTCACTTTCACAAAAAGACTCATCGATCAAACATAAGAGGAAGTGTCACGTCTTCCGGATGAGCGGACCCGTAACGTACTTACCCTGGCATCGGCAGATCCTGGCGATCACCGAGATTGAACACCCGCGCATGTCGAGACCGTGCCGGTTGGCCCTTATTGGTTGTCGAACATCGTTGGTATGTAAGTGTCTGGTTATGACCAGATAAGGCCATTAAACGAGCACAAGCATTATTATGAGTTTTGGAAGTTTAGTCGAAACTCCATCCCTGAGCGTAGAATTGAGCGTGCAATGATCCTCTATACTATGTGCGATTGATAATTCTGGGGCAGGTCCGACTAGTTTTATCGTTCCGGATGCTGAAGCCCGTTATCGCTGGAAAACAACCACCAGGAGAAACACTTATGCGTCAGATATTGACTTTGGGCCTGATCGGAGCATTGATCAGTTGTTTCAGCGTTTCCATCGTCGCTCAGGATGTCGACAAAAAAGACGAAGAGAAAACAGAAACTGCCACAGAACAGGAACTGTTCAATTCGACCGCGGCTGCGTTCCAGGCAAAGAAGTTCGAGGAAGCAGAAGAGGGAATCAAGGAGCTGGAGTCGCGTTTTCCAGAATCATTGCGTCTGCAAACCATCCGCTATCAGGGATATATCGCCTACGCCCGGAGCGGAAAATATGAAGACGCTGAACGTCACATCACTACGATTGTCGACGGGATTGTTAAACAACTCCCGACAAAGCCTGGCCTGGCGGCGTCTCTTCCGAGATACACCTCTTCGATGCTGAACATCATGCGGAGAACAGGCAAGGCTGATCAGGCGAGAGAAAAGCTGGACCAGATTCTGGTCGCCATCGACAAGGCGAACGATGGGAAAAATCCAGGGCTGTCCAGTGGTTATTCGTCTTTGATCTACAACAAGGCCATGCTCATCGCTGCGGAGCGGCCGAATGACGCTTTCGAACTAGTGACGGCTGAAGCCACCAAAGCCAGGAAAGCACTTGAAGACAATCCGAAAGACAGTTCCGTAATGCAGTGGTATACCAGCACCAGCTTTGCACAGGTACGGGTTGCAAGCTCGGCTGCCCCTGATCAATTCGTAAAGCTTCGAGACACATATCTGGAGGCGGTGGCAGCACTGGCAGGGGAACAGAACGAAAATGTGAGTCTTTTCGCCGCCAGTCTGTCAGCTCACACTTACTCGATTTCGACACTGGTGTCGGATCTCAGTTCTGAGAATCTCGACAGGGCGGAAGAACTACTGGAATCCTTCAATCAGCATGTTAAAGGAATCGATCCCAAAAATGCGAAAATGAAAAGTGTTCTCCCGAATGCCAAACGGAGCCTGCAGTCCGTCGCGGCCAGAATTGCAGGAGGCAAAAAACATCTGGCACTGTACGGCACCGATGCCATCGGACTGGATGCTGAGGCATGGGTCAATGGGGAGCCGCTGGTGCAGGAAGACCTAACCGGGAAAGTCGTGCTGCTGGACTTCTGGGCCGTCTGGTGTGGCCCCTGTATCGCCACCTTTCCGCATTTGATTGAGTGGAATGAAAAGTATGCCGACAGAGGGCTGGTCATCATTGGGGCCACGCGCTACTACAAGTATGACTGGGATTCGGAAGGTAAACGCATTAAGCGGGACCCGAAGCTGACAGCGGCAGCGGAACTGGCGGCAATCAAACAGTTTGCCGATCATCATCAGCTGACGCATCGGCTGATGGTCACTCCAGCGAAAAGTACGTTTCAAACGCAATTTGGCGTCAGAGGGATTCCTCAGGCTGTGTTGATTGGTCGTGATGGAAAAATTCGACTGATCCGGGTCGGGAGCGGACCGGCATCCGCCAAGGCTCTGCACGATGAAATTGAGAAACTGCTCGCTGAGCCAGAACAGTAGTCAGCCAGAGAGTGATGCTATCTCGTCAGGACGAACTGAAAGGGTCGTCGAAATGCTGCCACGGGTCTGAGAGACGTGTCGCAGTCCGGCGGCTCATTCGTTGCACCAGGCGAGGTTCATCGTCTGGGATATGCAACGTCCGACGCTGCGTCGATCGAGACTGGCCGAGAACACAACACGCTCGACACTCTGAAACACGATCACGTCCCAGAGTATCACGCACATACTCGCCCTTCCGACAACGCTTCGCCTGATCAGTACGAATTCCACCGTACTCTTTACGCCAGGGGTAATACGTCTGGTCGGTCACGCCGATCTGACGGCAGGCTTCAGAAACATCCTTATCCTGAGAAAGAAAAAACTCTGCCTCTCGAAGCTTCTAAATAATCTCTTCTGCCTTGAATCTCTTCCGTGGCATATCGTCACTCTCCATCTGAGACCAAACTCCTGAGTTTACCACTCAAAAACCGGTCGCGATTAATGGGGGCAGGTCAACTCGGCTACGTCGTGCCTTCGGAACGCTGCTCGAAGGATGGGGGGACGTTTTTTCTGTCAGTCACAGGGTAAAACATGGCCGGGCTACCTCAACGCTGCTTCGCATTGTTCGCGGCGTCGTTCCGATTCGAGTGTTGTCTCGCAGCGCGGGCATCAAAGGTGAACAATTGATTGGAGGGAAATTCAACAACTCTTTTCTGCCATCTTCAACCAGCCAATGCAGAGAAACAGAAAACCAATGAGGGTAGAAAGTACGAGGCCTGGCCAGGGCGAAGGGTCTGACCAATCGAAAGGCACCGGGAGAGTCACCAGCATCAGCAGGCCAAACAAGAAGCACGTTAGGCCTGCCAGTTTATTAATAAAGTTGAATAGCCACATTTGAGGCTGCTGCATTTTCAAGTGCGACGTGTGGCAGAGACAGTTTTCAAGCAGACACGTGGTAGTACACGGTCTCTCCAGTCTAAGACACTTCGGCAGTCATGTGCTTGACGGACTTGTGAGTGAATCCAACGTGTGATGACGTTGTCGTGCCTGAATAAGCCCGCTCCATTTCGCTTTTGCCTTGGTTTCAGGCTGGCACAGGCACAGTCTGCTGACTCTGCCTGGCACGAAAGGGCAGACGGTCGAAAAAGCAATGGCCTTCGTAAACCACCGCACACAAAAGGAGTCTGAAATGTATCGGCACGTCGAACAGAAGAAGTATCCAGAACTGCTTGACGGACTGAATTTCGCACCAATTGGTTTAGAGAAGGGTGTACAATATTTGGTTGCTAAAAAAGAAATGGCCCAGAAACGACGTAAGTCCTTACTGAGCCAAGGGGTGAGTAACCGGGTTCGAACCGGCGACCTCCGGAATCACAATCCGGCGCTCTAACCAACTGAGCTATACCCACCATGTTTCATACTTCGAAGAGTCATCACGCAAGAGCTCTTCTCAGCGAACGGCCAGTACGATACTGACGCCAAATTGCGTTTGCAAGGTTCGCATTTCGGCCGCAGATCCTCGCCAGAACGGTTGCTCGCGCCAAATTGGCAGACCTGACTACAAGAGCCATTAAGTTTATTCTGACAAGATACTTACGTGAATTGTTCACGCCGTTGTTTCAAGCAAACAAAATTCACACGGCCTACGGGTTCGTGAAGTCGTTGAGTGGGTTGCTGACTCGTTCTTTGTCAGGCTGATACTGACCTTCCCCGGCCTGGTAGCGACGGCCGTGGAACCAGCCGAGTTTGACCTTCGACCACCATGGAGCGTAGTCCCAGCCCCAGGTTCCTTCCCGACGACAGACTCTCGCATCGCCGCCGAACGTGGCTCCACCGCCAATGTAGTAGCCAGTGTAGTGGCGGTCGTTTTCGCAGCTTGCCCACGGAGCGATGCACTGCGGATTGCCGGCTCGCCGGAGCTGCGCCCAGTTATTCGGAGCCTCTTTATATTTCCATTTGTGCTGACCGAAGAAGCTCGTCCGCGGGTTGATATCCAGCCGTTCTTTGAGTTTTGTGAAGATGCCCTGCTTTGGTTCTGGTTCCTCTGCCGTCGTGTAAGACGATTCAAGGCTCAGCAGCAAGCCGGCAAACACAAAGGATCGATACTTCCCTGGAATCATCGCGACCACCCTGTCGAGACTCTGCGAGACGTCACAGAACCAGCCGACAGCCTGAAGCCTCGCGACGAAAACTCAAGCAGCAGTCGCAATCTTCTTCAGCGATCAGCCGTGAGGATTTCGCAGGAACTTCTGATAAGGCAGCCGCACCTGGTTCACGATGACTTCATCGGCCCGTACGACGGCATCCGGGGGAAGGAATCCTTGAGCGCCCGCAAAGGTTACCACGTCATCCTGATCGACACCGTCACCAGAAACGCCAAATCCACCGATCAATTGCCCACTTGAACCATAAACCGGCGTGCTGCCCGGGAAGAAGACGATCCCGTTCTGGTTTCGTTTTCGGTCCGTCAGTGGATCGCCAGTACCGACCGCTCCGTCGCCAGGGTCACGGAAGTTTGTGTTGGGATGAAACGCGTCGTTGCCTAACACCGAATCGAATGCGCTAATGTTAATCGGAGCGTTTGTCTCGACCAGCGCCGCCCCGTTTGACTGTCCACCGATTGGCAGGCCTGTCGCGTCAGCAATGTCTGGCAGGATCGAGAACGTTTCGTTCGGTGCCCCAGCATCGATGCCGTCCGGGAAACGCGGTTCGGCCAGGAACCGAATCGTTCGGTTGGTAAATGCCGTTCCGGATGGCACACCTGGAATCTGATCGATGGGCTGCAAAGCTGAGGCGTCAGCATAGTAGGCCGTGTTGCGAGCTTTCGCGATGGCGACATCGATTGAGAACACCGTTGCGTCTCTCATTCGGAACAGCCCGAGCACTTCGCCGGACGTGTCGGTAACTGACATGACCATTCTCGTTCGGCTACTGATCGGAAGTCGGACGGCGGCGCGAACAAGATTCGCTTCGGCCACAGCGGTATTGATGATCTGCTCGACTTCCGCCGCCGTAATGTCCGGTCCGGGTGTACCGTCAAAGTCTCCGCCGTCGTGCGGCATGACGAGCCAGCCAAACGGCACCGACTCTCCATTGATGGCCAGGTCACCGCCCACGTTAACAGGCTGGTCAATTCCGTTAACTGCGCCGGTTAGTGGCCCGAGGTTTTGATTTCCGAACTTGATCAAATCCCGCAGACCGAGAATTCCCGCGGTTGGTCCAATGACTTCCAATTGGATTCCGACGAGGTCAAGCCGTCCGAACGGGATATCCAGATCAGCGACTGGGTGAATCGGAGGTTTGGCTCCGGGTACGATACCGTTCCCGCCGTTGCTACCGCCTGCCGCGACGACAGCGATGAACTCAGCTTCGAGCACCTTGGGAGCGTTGTTGCGAGCGTTCTCTGTCTGCCCGACCCCCGCCTGGAAGTTCTGCTCAAAGATGGCCGTTCCGTCAGTGCCTGGGAAGAAGACTCCGATGCC
>JACLAC010008041.1_pt1 | contig 26889 bp, 23 predicted proteins | sample 8027881 | NCBI WGS metagenome assembly JACLAC01 (sample SAMN15725517, study PRJNA655200) | protist metagenome | isolation source: fluorescence activated cell sorting (FACS) single amplified genomes of... | place: Spain: Blaines Bay Microbial Observatory, Mediterranean Sea | collected 2016-01-19 | reverse complement strand
CAATTTTCGCATGAATCAGATAATCTGATCCTTTTAGTTTTGCAGTTACCAAGCTAAATAACCTGAAAAATATAGTCTATGAATAACGGCAATTACCCGATATTTACAATAATGGCAATTAATTGAATGTTAAAGGGTTTATTCTCAAAATGAAACTAACTACCGAACAAAAGTCTTACTGGATCAAAAATGGTTTTCTTAAACTAAAGAATGTTTTTGGCCAAGATGACCTATGTCAAGTTAAAGCCTGGATTACAAAAATTGAAACGAGTCCTGCTGATGCTGAAGGAGGAATTTTACATTATTACGAGATAATAAATGGTGAAAAGATCATTACTCGTAGCGAGCGATACTTGAATTTTTCCAAAGAGTTGACGGATTTTATAACTCAAGGAATCGTCGTGAGAATATTAGAACAGCTAATGGGATCTGAAGTAGTTCTATTTAAGGAAAAAATTAACTATAAATACCCAATGGGAGGGGGGTATGCACCTCACCAAGATGCAGCCGCCTACAAGTATATATCACACCATGTTACTTGCCTTGTAGCTCCAGAATCTACCACTAGTGAAAATGGTTGTTTATGGCTAGCTGCTGGCCATCAGCAAAAACGTTTAATCGCTTTAAATAGTGATGGGTGCATCGATAAAAAAGTTGCCGAACAGTTACCTTGGCGTGAATTACCAACTAACCCTGGAGATTTAATTTTTTTTGATTCCTACACGCCACATTTCAGTTCGCCTAACTTAAGCACTAGGGCGAGAAAAACCTTGTATCTTACCTATAACGAATCTAAATATGGTGAATTTAGAGAGCTGTATTACAAAGATCGTTCCCAACAACTCGAAAATTCTAAAAATAGAAAAAAGAAGCAGATTAGTACTATTCGGCATTTCCAAGGAGAAGCAAAAAATTAATTATGGATAATCTTATTGATCCAAACTTAGCTAATTCATTTAAAAATAAATCTCCGGAAAGAAAAGCTATTCTTTTAACGGATTACATGGTTAAAAATGGAATCACTTATTACGACGAATCGGTTACTCAATTAGAACATGCTCTACAAGCTGGTAATTTAGCAAGAAATGTTGGGGCAGACGCTTTTTTAACATCGGCAGCACTGCTCCATGATATTGGACATTTTTTACTGGACGAGCATGATGCACAACAGATTTTTTTGGAAGAAGATTTAAATCATGAAGTCGTTGGAGCTAATTATCTATCACCATTTCTTCCTGAGAAAGTAATCATCCCGATACGTTTTCATGTACCAGCCAAGCGATACCTTTGTACTACTGATAATAGTTATCATGAAACCCTTTCAGATGCTTCAAAAAAAAGCTTCCAACTACAAGGAGGAAAAATGTCAAGCGATGAAGTTAAAAAGTTTGAAAGAATTCCTGATTTTGAAACTGCCTTACAAGTGCGTAGATGGGATGATCTGGCTAAAGATATAGATCTAGTAAGTAATAATATATCAGACTTTATTGGGGACTTAACTTTAGTTTTTGAGGCAGCAATAAACATGTAATTGCAAACAGTTCGATAATGAATGGAATTTGAAATTTGCCCCTTTTCTCGGGTTGTGCTACGATGAACGTATCGGCAGGAAAGACTAAGTGAGTAATATTCAATGAGCAACAAACCGATTTTGGTGCGTTTTCGTTTATCACTGATGATGTTCCTACAGTATGCAGTCTGGGGCGCCTGGTTTCCACTAGCTGCCCGTTATTTATCAGCTAGTGTTGAAAACGGTGGACTCGGTTTCAGCTCACAACAAATTGGTATGATTTTGGGGCTAGCAGGTTCAATCGGAGCTGTTTCTGCCCCATTTATAGCAGGCCAAATTGCTGATCGATATTTCAGTACCGAGCGAGTTTTGGCATTTTTGATCTTAGTAGGTGGGTTAGTGAAGTGGTATACGGCAATACAAACTACTTACAAATCGTGGCTGTTGTTATCTATTCTGTACAGTGTACTTTATATGCCAACCCTAGCATTATCAAACTCAATTACTTTTTCACATCTGACTGACCGAGACCGAGATTTTCCTAAAATACGAGTCTGGGGCACAATAGGTTGGATTGTGGCGAGCTGGGTTTTTGCCATGTTCTGGTTACAAAAGCAACTTGGATGGCAATGGGTGCCTCCCTTTTTGGTTGGCCCTGAAGTTGAGGGTGTCACGCGTCGATTGGCTGATGCCTTGGCTTTCGCTGGCATATTATCGATTATCTACGCTGGATTCTGTCTGTTTTTACCAAATACCCCACCGAAAAAAAACGCGACGGAAAAACTAGCTTTTAAAAAAGCGTTTGCATTATTACAAAAACCGAATTTTGCGGTTTTAGTCCTTGCAAGCTTAATTGTCAGCGTAATTCACCAAATTTACTTTTTGCAAGCCGGTCCTTTTTTATCTCACATTGGTTTGAAAGATAGCCAGATTGGTCCAGCAACAACGATTGGTCAGTTTGCTGAGATTTTAACTATGGCTTTTCTCGGGTACTTCATAAAGAGGCTTGGGTTCCGAAGAGTTATTACCATTGGGACCTTTGCTTATTTCGCCCGTTATGTAGTTTTTGGTATGACTAATTTGCCTGTTTGGTTAATAGTAATTAGTCAAGCATTCCACGGTTTTTGTTACACTTTCTTTTTCGCCGCAGCTTTTATTTATGTTGATAAAGTTGCTGATGAGGACGTACGCCATTCTGCACAAACAGTCTTTGGTATCATCATTTTAGGCGGTGGACCAGTTTTGAGTGGTTTCTTATCCGGTGCGTTGAAAAACATTTATACGCCAGAAGGTGGCGATTTTAATTTTTCTCAATTTTGGTATACGCTAGCTATTATTGGTCTGGTTGCAACAATATTTTTTGTCTGCTTTTTTCGGCCAGAAGCCGAACTCAATTCAACTGAGGCCTAACAATAAGGATAAGAATAAACTATGAAAAAAGTATTATTAGTTGTTAATAATCAGCAGCCACCATATAGTGATTTTACTCAAATGTTTGCTAAAATCACTCTCGACTCAGGCCAATTTGAGTTAGATGTTAGTGAGAATCGTGATAGTTTTACTAAACTTGATGGGTTTGATGCGGTTGCTCTCTATATTGGTGGAGGTGAACTAACCTCTGATCAAGAAGAGGGCTTAGCTGATTTTGTCAGAAATGGTGGCGGGCTGCTAGCTGTACATGCTTCTAACGCCGGATTGGGTCATTACGGCACCTACATTGATTTAATCGGTTCAGAATTCATCGAGCACGACCCTTTGGCTCCCTTCGAGATCCATTTGGAAAACAATGTTGACGACATTCTTCCAAGATTGAGTAGAACTTTTCAAGTTACCGATGAATGTTATCAAATGAGAATTCGCACCTCAGCCGAGCTTCGCTATTTTCAGTATGGTAGCTGGCGTATGGAACGGTACCCTCTAGGTTACGTTTATGATTATGGGTTAGGTAGAGTCTGCTACAATGCACTTGGGCATGATAAAAGAACCTTTGAACATACTGACTTCCAGGATCAGTTAATTAAAGGGCTTAGATATGTATGTCAATCGAATGACCGATTAGAATCAATACGAATCGGTCTAGTCGGTTATGGCCCACAGTTTGGGATGGGTAAACATCACTCAGAAAACATTGACCGAACATATGGCTTCGAGTTGGCTGCAGTATGTGACCAAGATTCGTCTCGATTGGAAGCAGCACGATCAGAACAAGGAAGTGGAATTTCTGTTTTCACTTCGGTCGAAGAAATGGCTCAGAGTGGATTAATTGACATGGGTTTGGTAATCGTTCCTCATGCATTCCACGCGCCAGTGGCTAGAGTCCTACTGGAAGCGGGTTTGCATACCATCACTGAAAAACCATTTGTTTTAAAAGTTTCAGAGGCTGACGAATTAATTGCTATCGCCAATGAAAAAGGGGCTATGTTGTCCACTTATCATAACCGGCACTGGGACCCCGACATCTTAACCGCTAAGGCTGTAATCAATTCAGGCCTAGTTGGTCAGATTTTTTCTATCGAATGTAATATGGGTGGATATGGGATGCCAGGTCAGCAGTGGCGCTCTCATAAATCGATTTCTGGTGGTATGCTTTATGATATGGGGGCACACCAATTTGAGAAAATTCTGCAATTGGTACCACAAAATGACGAAAAAGGGAATCGAATCAACAAGAAAGCCACTCTCTACGGACACTTTATTAAACCCAAGTGGCACGCCAGTACTAATGAAGATTATTGTCGTTCTTACATTCGGTTCGATAGTGGTTTGGAAGCTCAATTAGTACAATCCAATCTAAGTGCGACCAATAAACCACTATGGACAATTTTGGGTGCTCAAGGTGCAATTACCATCGAAAATTTTGATGGACAGACCACCGTTACTTCGATCTTGGACGATGGCCGCCAAATGAAAATTGATTACCCTAGAATTACAGCTGGTGGATGGCAAACCTACTATAAAAATGTGGCTGACCATCTACTATCGGACCTACCCCTAGTTATCACAAAGGAATGGGCTAAAGCCACCATTCAGTGTATCGAAGGTTGCGAAACCGCAGCACGTGAAAACCGATTAGTAGAAATTGAGTTCGATTTCTAAACTCAGTTGTTAATAGTCATCTAGTTCAAATATCGACTTATTTGCTTTTAAACTGATAGCGTACTAACTTGGACCAATTGTTTCCCTAGGTTTTGGCTATTTAGCAATCGCAAAAAAGCGCTCGGCATACTATGAATATCTTGTATAATGTCATATTCACAGTTCAGTAAACCTCTTTGGTACCAATTAGCTAGGCATTTCCAAGCTTCTTGATGTCTATTTTGGTAATCGTCTACTATAAATCCTTGAACGTGTGCCCTAGCAACTAAAATTCGTCTCAAAAATCGTTCACCTATGTCGGGTTCATCAAACCGGTCAGCCAGACTAACTGTACCACAGACGACGATACGAGCAAAAGTTGCAAGGTTTTGCATGACCGCATCGTGGATTGGTCCTGCGGTATTATCAAAATATAAATCAACTCCATTCGGGCAAACTCTAGTAATCGCATCAACTAAATCGGGTTCAGTCTTGTAGTTAATTCCGTCATCGTAGCCGATTTTCTGACACCAAGCCAATTTTTCCTCCGAGCTAGTAATAGCGATTACCCTACATCCAGAGAGCTTGGCAATCTGGCCGGCGATTTGCCCAACGGACCCAGCTGCAGCTGATATTACAACCGTATCACCTACTTTCATAGAGCCTACTTCAATTAGACCAAAATAGGCTGTTATACCGTTTGTACCCATAAAGTCAAACCAGCACGGCAATGGGGCTATTTCAGTATCAACCTTTCTCATCTCATTTGGTTTCAGGGCCGCATATTCCTGCCAGCCGAAATTACCAGTTACAATCAGTTGTCCAACCGGATAGTCCACTACGTTAGAGTTAACCACTTGACCAATAGCTCCACCAACCATCAGGTCGCCCAGACCTACACCAGAAGTGTAGTTTTTTTGTGGGCTAATCCTACCTCTCATGTACGGTGCAACATCAAGATAAATGGCTTCGGCTACAACCTCATTTTCTCCGGGCTCAGGTATTGATGATTTGGACATAACCCAATTATCTTCGGTCGGCATACCATCGGGATAATTGGCCAGTCGCCACTGGCGATTTGCTTTATTCATTCAGAAATCCTTCTATCATTTGGATCTATCGATATGTTTGAAAATTATAAACAGAGTTAGTTCACTCTTAAGGACTTAAGATTATATTACGGTACCATTAATAAAAAAATAATTGCGCCCAGATCTATAAAACCATTGATTTCTCTCCAGTTTGATTTAGATCAAGAACCGAATCACTTCTATCGTGTCCAGGATCCAACTACTACTTCTAGCTTAATTCTTGCTAGGTTGCCTATCGAACGTTTATTCTATGATATTCAGATTAATTTAAGGCAAGAGGAACAAATGGCCAACTCCTGATTCAAGTCTCGACAGCCACAATGTCCTATGATAACATTGTTCCTCTCGTTACCCAATTAAAGGAAAGACTCATGCCTGATTATAACCGAACTGCAGTTTTAAACCGATTACATTCGATTATAGCCAACAAACAGCCTCTATTGGCGGTTGGTGCTGGGACTGGAATTACAGCAAAAATGGCCGAAAAAGGGGGTGCCGACCTAATTGTAATTTATAATTCAGGTCGTTATCGAATGTCCGGTTTTGGTTCCTGTGCTGGACTTTTGGCCTATGGTGATGCTAATGCTATCGTTATGGAAATGGGGGAACGGGAGGTTCTGCCAGTAGTCGTAGACGTACCTGTTATAGCAGGTGTTAATGGAACTGATCCTACACGAAGGATGAGTAATTTTCTAAAACAAGTAAAAGGCATTGGTTTTGATGGTATCAATAATTTCCCAACAGTTGGTGTAATTGATGGTAAATTTCGTCGTACATTAGAAGAAACCGGTATGGGATTTTATAAAGAAGTAGAAATGATTCAGGAAGCGCACCAAATGGATTTGTTCACGATGGTTTACGTTTTTAACCCTAATGAATCAGAGGCTATGGCTACAGCAGGTGCGGACGTAGTCATAGCCCACATGAATACCACTGTTGGTGGAACGATTGGTGCAGATAGTGCCTTCGGTTTAGACGAAGCCGTGCCATTAGTTCAAGATATTTGTGATGCTGCTACGAGTGTCAACCCAAACGTTATCTGCTTGTCTCACGGGGGCCCAATTGCCACAGCGAAAGAAGCCCACTACATTACCCAAAGAACCGGTTGCGTTGGTTTTGTTGGTGCATCTTCAATTGAGAGATTTGCTTGTGAAGCTAGTATGCCAAGTATAACTCGTTCTTTTAAAGATCCTAACTATACAGTAACCCGCTAAATTAGACTAGCCGGATCGATGGAATATTCCTTTCAGCCAGTTCCATCTCATGCAGGGAGAGACTGGGATCAATTAATCAGCAAGTGTAAAAATACAACTGCTTTTCAAGCTTGGAATTGGCGGACCTCTCTATCTGAAGCCTTCAATCAGCTTCAACCTCACTATTTTTGGATTCTCGATTCAAAAAAGGCTGTGATTGGAGGTTGGCCAACTTTTATTTTTCGACCTCTGCCCACCGTTAAAATTTTATTTTCGCTACCCTGGAATCTGTTTGGCGGGTATTTTCTAATCCCTGAATTCCAAGGTAATTATCATCAGTTGTGTAGGGATTTGGTGCAGCAGTTAACAATAATTACCAAGAAAGAGAAAGTATGCCAGACAAGTTTCACACTGGACTGGAATCAATCACTATTTGGAGATTACTTGCTCGAGAAGGGCTTTAAATCAGATAGACGTTATTTCACCCACAGGTTAAAAATCGGACCAGACTATGACCAAATCTGGAATTCTTACAACAAGCGAGTGAGGGGAGCCGTTCGAAAATCTCAGAAAAAAGGCGTTGAAGTCTATGAAACTGATAATTCAAACCAACTAGACCAGTTTTACCAAATTTATCTGCAAACCCAGAAGAGGCTCGGTGGTACACCAAAGCCATTTTCACTAATGATTCAGTTGTTTGAAAGTAATTTAGCAAAATTGGTTGTTGCTAGGCAGGAAGGAAAAACAATCGCGGGTCTGTTATATTTTTATTTTAATAAAACCGTTACCCTTTGGGCTGGAGCTTCAGACCCGGATTGGTGGTCATTTCGACCTAACAACGCGATTTTCGATCATGTCATTCGTTGGTCTTGTAACTCGGGCTATGAGTGGGTTGATTTTGGTGCTTCTCCACCAGATAATACCGGGTTAATAAAACATAAAGAAGAATATCGGGCAGTTCCTCACTACTTTCAAACCTATACCAAAGTCAACTTACCACTACAATTGAAGCTCTGGCAGACCTCAGAGCCCGCGATTCGTAAAGTGTATGCCTTTCTCCAACAAATCGGACATTAATTAGTAATAAATCAAATAGGATTAGAGCGTGATTTCACGAGTCTAACTGGATATGCAAAAGTTAAATAAAAATAAGAGGAAAAGTATTGGTATTGGGGTTATCGGCATGGGTTGGATGGGGATGGCTCATAGTCGTTCCTACCGTAATGTGGTAGAACGATTCCCTGATTTAGAAGTTGATCCCAAATTAGTAGCTTGTGCAGATGAAGTAGTCGAACGTGGCCAATCTGCACAAGATCGTTTTGGGTTCATGTATTCGACCCAAAACTGGCAAAGATTGATCAGTGATGATGAAATTGATGTAATAACCGTCGCAACCCCAAATAGTAGGCACCTAGAAATTGTCACTTCAGCGGTTCGAGCAGGAAAGCATGTGTTTTGTGAGAAACCCGTCGGTCGAACGCCAATCGAAACTCAAAACATGGCAGATTTGTCCAGTCACGCAGGGATTATATCTGGCGTAGGATATAACTACCGTTGGTCTCCAATGGTTCAACATGCTCACGAACTTATAAAAGAAGGTAAATTAGGAAAAATAACTCACTATCGAGGTCGCTTCTTTTCCAGCTATGCTAGCAATCCTAATTCGGTTTTATCTTGGCGGTTCCAGAAGGAAAAAGCTGGTAGTGGAACACTCGGCGATCTGATGTCACATGTTATCGACATGGCTCATTTTTTAGTCGGTTCAATAGATAGTTTAGTCGCACACAGGGAAACATTCATTCGAGAACGTCCACTCGCTGTACCAGGAGTTGGTACTCACTTCACTGTTCGAGATGATGGTCCAAAAGGTGATGTTACTAATGAAGATTACGTTAGTGCACTGGTCCAATTTGAAAATGGAGCACAAGGCACACTAGAAGGTTGTCGAGCAATTGTAGGACCAAAGTGCGAAATGGCCTTTGAAGTCAACGGAACTAAAGGTGCAATTCGTTGGAATTTCGAGAAAATGAATGAGCTAGAAATCTATTTGCCTGAAGAGTCGTCTTCTCATGATGGTTATGTGCGATTGATTTCGGACGCCAGCTATCCATTTCATGCAGCATTCAATCCTGCAGCCGCAACAGGGCTTGGATATGATGATCTCAAGCTAATAGAAGCCTATCACTTCCTAAAAGCTATTCAAACAGGTCAACCTAATAACCCCAGTTTCCGTCAAGCGGTTACGGTAGCTCAAGTACAGTCTGCTATTCAATCATCTTGGGACAACAACAGCTGGCAGTCAGTTGCCAAGATCAATTGATCATCTAATTTAAAACTTTATTTGGGTTAGTCTTGAAACCAGAAACAATTATGTTGTTATAGGCGGTAGAGGGATCGTAATTTACAGGTCGCATAGTTGTACTATGGTAGCCAAATCGGACCGATTTCCTCCATTTGTCTGTTCTGTTGCAGTCTGACCAATGAATGGTACAGTAGCTGAAAAGATGACGTCACCAGCTTGGGTGGGGGTTTTAATGGTTTCGACAAAGTCAGGATGAAATTGATTCGTCGGTAAGTGAGGTGCGGTGTCTGCACCTGTTACATGTTCTAGTGGACCTTGATGGTGGCTACCTGGTACTACTTCTAGACAGCCGCTTTCAAGAGGCGTATCATCCAAATGAAGTAGACAATCGACAAAATCCAATCCATCATGTGGGTATAAAGGATAATCTTGATGCATTGGAAAGGGAGTACCAAGTTCAGGTGGTTTAGCATGTAGGACCGTATGGTGCCATTGAACATTATTCTTATCAGATCTTGAACTGATCCAACTAACTTTTGATTGAAGATAACGCGCCCCCAAGCAGAAGAATAGAAATGGGGATTATGCATGAAGACAGCCTTGGTATTTAGCCGTTCTTCTTGATCTAGGTAATGGTCCCGCCAAGGCCCTTGCCAACCGATAGTTTCATTGCCCCAATTTTCAATTACCTGTACCATATCAGAACTTAATTCGTGCACTTCTGACTCACTAAACAGAGCCTCGACCTTTAGATAGCCATGTTGCTGATAAAATTCAATTTGTTCTTGATTCAACATATTGCATTCATCCAAGCATTAAATTTGATCCTAACTTAAGATCATCATTGTTTTAAAACAAGATTCACTAAAATGACAATGTTATAATAGAGAGATGTTATCAATTAGTAACTGTCCTCATTGCCAATTTTCGATTTCGCCTGAATTCCAACTTGAGGACTGGTCGTTGGAGATACAATCAGCGAATAAGCCCACAGAGGAGTTCATCGAATATAAACACTTCTCATCCGGTGATTGCCCACGTTGCAAAAGATGGTTAGTGGTAGCCAAATGCCAAGACTGTGGTAACCAGTACTTAAACATTAATGAGTCTCCAACCGCTCCAATTTGTCATTTATGTGAAGGTATATTATCCCCAACACCATTTACAACACAAACATCGGATGAATTACGTAACCGTGAGGCGAAGTTGCGGATCATTTTTGGTAGACTTTGCGCAGGCATAATGCTGACAGCAGTATTACTACAACTAATTTTGGCTCTAACGATTGTATCGTGAATATAAGCCCAAAAAGCTAAATTAGCCAATAGCAACATATTTTTGAGCCAGAAACTAGAGAATATAATTTGGGCAGAACCAATATTAGACGATACACAGATAATACTCTGATGCCAAAAGACTTCCCCAAAGCAAACTAACCGGAAAGAAATTCAGAGGACCTAGTAGGATTAACAGTGTTATTGACCGAAGCCTTTTGCTTCAGGAAATAGCAAACAATATAGCATTTCATTCTACACTTACCTGCCGTCTATCGTATTATCGTTTGATCTATTCTAGAAGATAAACTCCGATCTTTGTAAATCTGATAATTCGGTCGTCCAGACAAAAGAAAATTTTCTGGATCACCACATGTTATTAATTTCGATGAAAAGAAATAATTTTGTATCGTCAGAATTATAATCAAACCTTCTTGTCATACAATTTTCCAAATCAATCTTGCCTTTAAGCCAAATAATTTGGTACGATAGGCCAGCCTAGATTCGGGTGCTGGTCAAGATTTGACCAGATAATAGGGAAGACGGTGTAAATCCGTCACAGCCCCGCTACTGTGATCGACGCAAGCATGTATCGATACCACTGTTCTAGAAAAGAATGGGAAGGTGATACTTTGTGGATTTTATCCAAATCCCGTCGTCAGTCAGGAGACCTGCCTTTTAGAATCTTACAGTTTTCAACTTTCGCGGGAGAGTTGCGCTGTCTTTTCAAGCCTCAGGCTGCACCAACAAATGGCAATCAATCTGACTAATGTCATTTAGAGCTCAATGTTATCGTTTTGAGTCTAATGTTATAAACGTCATATAGTTGTGTGGTTGTAGGTGTCTAAGGCTGGTAGCTTCTCAACTCAGGTTGAATTTCATGATTTAATCTAACTCTTTATCAACAGGAGCTATCTTGATGTCAAAAAATTATAACCAATCACTATTACAAACTAGTCCCCTCTCCGTCTCTTGTTTCCTATTATTTTCTCTGTATTTAGCAAGTCTATTTATCATTTCTCCGGTGGTAGCACAGCAGCAGAGAATAGCCGTGGTAGTCAACGGGCTAAGCAAATTTGAAACTCTATCGGTTGTAAATTTAGATCATCCTGATCCGAAAAAAGCCGTTTCTGCCGATATTGCTCAACTAGGAATCGCTCCCAACGATGTTCAAGTTATTGGGAACTTTGCCTATATCGTTAACACATATAGCGACAACGTACAGGCAATCAATCTTAAAACTGGTGATAGCTTAGGAGTAATTTCAACAGGAATTGGCAGTTTGCCAGAAAAAATAGCCCTGTTAAATGATGATCGAGCTTATGTTACATGTAATGGGACCGACGAGGTGGTTTTGATAGACCTGAAAGGTAAGATGGTTTTGCAACGAATACAAACTGGGTCAAAGCCTTGGGGGCTGACTATTCTAAATAAAAAGGTATATGTTGCAAACACTGCTGCTATCTGGACTGGTCAGGAAATGAAATACGGGAAAAGTAGTGTTTCCGTCATTTCAACCGAGACAAATCAATTGATCAAAACAATTGAAGTGCCAACTAATGCAACCTCAGTTACTTCAGACGCTAACAATACTGTTTTAGTAAAATCAACTGGCGATTATAGTCAAGTACTTGGTGAGTTAACCTTGATCGACAGTGACAAAGATAATATCAAAAAGCAAATAAGCCTAAAATCTACACCAGGAGCTATTACGGTCAACAGAAACAAACAACAAGCCTATATTTTGACGCCAAGTGGAGCTATTGTCGTTGATCTGATAAAACAGAGGTTGGTGGTCAAGCCATCATCGGCGTTACAGGGGTTCAAAGGTGGCTTCAGTATGACCTTTGATCACCAACGCGATCTTTTTTTATTAGTAGTCGCAGACTGGACAGGTGGAGGTCAAGATCAATTGTTAATACTTGATTCAAACGGTAAAGAACTCAACCGTTACAATACTGGCACCAAAAATGGAAAAGGTTCTTCCTTTGTGGCTTTAGCTGATATAAATGACAATAACGATGTCAGTGTCCGATTACAACCAAACCATTCAATTATCTTCTGGGGACAAGTGAAACAGTACTAATCAGATTTTGCCCCTTTGTGATGCACAGCCCGACTTGATTGACTCTACATAGTCCATCGTTTATAATGGTAGTCGTTCCTCAATTTAACCAATGGTTAGAGTAATAACTATCGTGAACCTTTCTTTCTGTTCGAAATTCAGTCTATTGTTCTGGGCTATATTCGGGCTAATCACAAACCTACCAGTTAGTAGCCAAATCTTCTATCAGCAAAATTTTGATCAACTCCAGAATAGTGACTTAGCAGGTCAAGATGGTTGGTCAAAAACTTGGAGCGATGGTATGGCTGACTTCCCCGAAGATATTAGTCATTCTGGAAGTTGTAGGGTTCAAGAAGAAATCAAGTTTGGTCAGGGTGGGAAGAGCATCTGCATTACAGACCAAACAATGACTTTGCGACGATTCGTTGGAGATTACGACGGTATACAATACTTAACGTTTCGTTTTCTGTATCAATCTGGAAATGCGCCACTTTCTCTATATGCTGGTGGTAGTTTGGTTAAGTGGTGGGCTGCTGCCAGCATTAATGTACTACCAACGGGTCAAATCTCAGTCTATAATGGAGATATAACTCAAAACGTAGGCTGGCTACAACCCCAGATCTGGCACCAGATACATCTCATCCTCGATTTTGATCAACGTACTTTTAGCTGTTACCTCAACGATCATCTAGTTGCACAAAATTTTAGATTTAGAGGAGAAAATACAAGGCTAGTCCGTAATGTTAGTAACCCACGCTTAGCCTGGTTCCATTTTGGTAGGCACAAAAAAGATGAAAAATTAACTGCTTACTTAGATGAGATCGAAATCGGTTCAGGTCCAGGAGGTGTCTATATAGCTGAGAGTCAACTAGAAAGAAAACTACGACAAGTTTTGCAGAAAGGTTCGTTTGATTTAATTTCTAAAAAAGACTTGGAGCAAATCGAAACGCTGGACTTATCTGTTTTGGGTTTGACTGACTTAACTGGCTTGGAGAACTGTATTGGTTTGAAAACGCTCTCACTCAAAGGCAATCAGCTAAGTGATATTTCCCAGCTATCGGTTATGACAAACCTAACAGAACTTGATTTAACTAACAATCAACTAGCTAGCTTGACACCCTGTCAAAATATGAACCAGCTAGAACAGATTTGGGTTAGTCAAAACCAAGTCCAGGATATTTTGCCGTTGGCCAATTTAACTGAACTAAAGGGTATCGACCTCTCTCGAAATCAGGTTAATGATATCAGTCCTCTGGAAAAATTAGTTAACTTAGAATCCCTAAATCTTATCCAAAACCAAGTTCAAGACCTGATTTGGCTCAAGAATCTTTCTAAGTTAAAACAATTACAAATTAACCAAAATCAGATTAAAGATCTAGCAGTTTTAACCGCTTTAGCTGAATTAGAAGTGCTCGAAGCCTCAGAAAACCAGATCAACGAGGTTGAGTCTCTTGAAAGTTTAGTTAGTCTAGGCCAACTCAATTTGAGCGACAATAAGATCAAAGCTATAGATGGACTGTCAAGCCTGAGGAAATTGACAAATTTATTTTTGGATCATAATCAAATTCAGGACATTTTACCACTGGAACGTTTGTCTAATCTGAAAACTCTTCACCTAAATGACAATGTGATTGAGTCGGTGGAGCCATTAACTCCATTAGCAAACCTGCAAGATTTAAGATTAGAAAGTAATAAGATTCATGATCTCGAGCCATTGGTTAAAAATTTGGGCATTTCCGGTCGAATCTCAGTAGAAGAAAATGAATTATCTAACAGTTCTTCGACTACTTACATCCCGATTCTAAAGTCTCGTCAAATCATAGTTACCCATGACCTCTTTCTACCAACTATGGTTACATTCGTGGATTCTCGACTAGAAGTCGCTGTAAGAACAGCTATTGGAGCAAAAACTAAGCCCCTAGATTTACAGGTATTATCGAAGTTAGAAGAATTTGATTTGAGTGAAGTTGAATTAGTTGACCCCAATGGTATCGAAGGAAAAATTCGGAACTTGAGAGGATTGGAATTCTGTCGAAACATAAGATTTTTGAATCTGAATGGAAAACTATCTCCTCCAGAAGGCAAGACACATTTTGACATCTCGCCGCTAAAAGGATTAAGCCGTTTGGAATACGTTGATTTAAGTCAGAATCGGATTCAAGAATTACGTCCTCTCGAAAATCTGTCTAACTTGTCAACACTCATCTTGGAGCAAAATCATATAACGGACCTCGAAGCACTGGCAGATCTAAATCAATTGAGAAATCTAAATTTGAATCAGAACGGTATTCATGATCCACTGCCTGGGAAAGAATCGATATTATCTAAAATAACTAGTTTGGAACTTCTCCTTCTGAGTAAAAATCCGATTTCTGACTTAGATTTTCTATCCAATCTAGCGAATCTCCGTGAGTTAGACGTGAGTTACTGTCAGTTATCTGATATTGAGCCACTGAGAAAGTTGACAAATTTAGTCGTACTGAACTTTTCTTATAATCAAGTTCGTGATTTACATGCCATGTCTAATTTGAATAACCTAGAGTATTTGGATGGTACAGCCAATCAAATTGACAATCTAGAGGCCATCGAAACAATAGAAAAATTAATAACTATATCCTTTGCAAATAACCATATTAGGAATATTTATCCTTTAGTAAGTAGACTCGATCTTTTGGAAACTCCATCAGGCCAAATCGATTTACGCCAAAACCCGCTAAATAACACAGGCATTACCAGCCATATTCCTAATTTAAAAAAGAGTAAAATCCAAGTCGAATTTGACAGTCCAATACTTGAGCCAGTCACACTGGCTGACGATAATCTGGAAAATGCTATCCGTAAAGAGTTAAAGATCCCATCTCGTATATTGACAACTGAAGATCTATTAGAATTAAATGAACTAAAACTGGACACCTCCAATACGGAGATTACTAGCATTGTTGGGCTGGATCAAGCTGCAAATTTGCAGCATCTGGAGATTCAGGGTTGGAAAAATAATCCATTTTCTGATTTGTCACCACTAAGTGAACTCGAGAACTTAACTCAATTAACCCTTTGGGGACAGCAAATCACCGATCTAAACCCATTAGAAAAATTAGTGTCACTAACTAAGTTAGATTTGGGGCCTAATGGTTTGGATGGTGCAACGGACCTGTCGATACTGAGCAACTTGGTAAATCTAACCGAACTTGCCATTCGGCACAACGATATTGTAGATTTGTCGTTCTTACAATCACTTAGTATGTTAGATTCCTTGAACTTAGAACAAAATGAAATTGATGATATTTCAGTTTTAGCAAGTCTAAGTATACTGAAACGTTTAGACCTGAGCGATAATCAGATCAGAGACATTTGGGTACTGAAAGAATTGCCTGAATTAGAGTGGTTAGAATTACAAAACAACAAAATCACCGATATTACACCACTAGTTGAAAATCCGTGGAAAGGCCACCTTAAAATTCATGGTAACCCGATAGACAACACTGCCCAACTCACCCATGTTCCAACCCTTTTAGAACGAGGCGTTTCTGTTATCTACGACCCTCCAACGGTAGAAGCGGTTGTCTTCAAGGAGGCACAGCTTGAGAATGCAATTCGAGGAACACTTCAAATTCCAATTAACCCTCTAACAAAAATTGATCTACTCAATTTAACAGAACTCGATGTTAATGCTTTAGATATCAGGGATTTGACAGGGTTGGAACAATGTCTTAATTTGACAAAATTAAAGATGAGCTGGAATTTTGATCTAGTAGATATCTCCAACTTGGAACAGTTAAAAAAATTGCGATACCTTAGTCTTCACTATAACCGTATCTCAAATCTAGAACCCATTAGCAACTTGACAAAATTGACTTACTTGGGCTTGGATGGTAACCCTATATTCGATTTGTCTCCTGTCCAAAATTTGAAACAATTGCGACGGCTAGATTTCAATAATAGCGATCGGTTAGTTGACCTTTCACCATTGGCAAACTTATCTAATTTGCATGTTTTGACAATGGACAATCAACAATTAACAGATTTACTTCCCTTAAGTCGATTATCAGGATTGCAAGTCTTAAGATTGGGTAATAATTGGATTCATGACTTGACTCCGCTACTTGAGACGGTAGAGAATGGAGCCGAACTTGAACTACAAAAAAACCCATTGAACAATGTTGCCTATAATGTGCATATTCCGCAATTACGAAGCAGAGAAATACAAGTCAAGTTTGATCCACCGCCTGAAGATATAATACCAATTACGGATTCAAAAATTGAAGCACTTATACGAGACACTTTACAAGTGGACTTCAACCAGCAACCACTTGGAGCACTAACGATTTCTTTGACTGAACCAATAGAAAAACTGATTGCCAGAGACCTTAACCTGCAGGAAATCGACGTATCGGCATTAAAAGATTTGCCAAATCTTATTTCTATTGACCTAACCAATAATCCACTCAATCAAAAAGCGCTGGTTGAACAGATACCCAACCTAGAAACCTATGGAATTGCGGTCATTCTAGATGGAATGGAAACCGAAAAGGTATCAATTTCATCGTTAGCTCAAAACAATCAAATACCGATGATTTCCAGCGCACGAACGCTGATTACTCTGAATTTAACTAATTCTGATGGGTTACCAGTCAACCATGAAACAGTTACATTAGATGCAAGTTATGGTCAAATTCAGTCTCCAGCAGTAAATCAAGGGGATGGTACTTACACGGCTATCTATTACCTGGGTGCTGTCAACCAGAATCAGATCAAGCAGGTTGAAATTTTGGCTGTAACTCAAAATAAAAAGATAGGCCAATTAAACTTGTTGGTCGTTGATCAGTTAACGATCTTAGGCGATATAAACTATGACCAACAAGTTAACATTCAAGATTTGGTGTGGGTCGCTAATCATTTTGGGCAATCGGGTAAGCATCTTGTAGGCGATATTAATGATGATCAGAGAATTGACTTATTCGACCTAACTTTAGTAGCCCAAAACTTTGCTCCTTTAGCAGCACCAATAACATTATTAGAAGAAAAAGTAGAAAAGTTAATCCTTCATCAAAACTATCCCAATCCATTTAATCCTGAGACATGGATACCGTTCCAATTAGGTAGTGAGTCAGTTGTTCAATTCGAGATACATAATGTATCTGGCCAGTTAGTTCGAAGACTTTCACTAGGCCAATTACCTGCCGGAAAATACTTGGATCGACAATCGTCTGCTTACTGGGATGGTCGATCCAAGTCTGGTGAACTCGTTGGTAGTGGTGTCTATTTTTACACTATTTTCACTGACCGGAAGCGACTTACTAGACAGATGATGATTTTGAAATAATAAGCTAAGGAGAAGAAAATGGCCAAATATCGTTTAGGTCTAATCGGTTTTGCTCATATGCATATCAACAATGTAGGAGGACAGTTCGCTCAGCACCAGGACATTGAACCGGTTGCAGTAGCAGATACCGTACCTCTTACCCCAGAACTTCGAGATGCCCCATACACAAGAGGTTGGAACCTGCAGCACGCCCTTGAGAATCTTGGATTTAAAAAATCTTACGAAGATTATCGAGAAATGTTAGATAAGGAAAATTTGGATATTGTTGTGTGCTGTTCCGAAAATGCTCAACATGCTGAAGTCGTGGAAGCATGTGCAGAAGCTGGTGTTCACGTTTGTGTTGAAAAGCCAATGGCTGAATCCTTATCGGGTGCATTGCGAATGGTCAGAGCGAGCCAAGCCCACAATACGAAATTAGTTATTAATTGGCCAATGACCTGGTCGGCAGGTGCTCGAAAAATTAAGGAACTGATTGACGAAGGCGAAATTGGGCGTGTTTTGGAAATCAAGTGGCGAGGTGGCCATACAGGCCCACTTGGGCCTGGAGCTATGCACTCCGGTGTCAGTGAGACTGCCGACCAAATGACTGGTTCTGAACGTGGTGCAACTTGGTGGCATCAATCAGACACAGGTGGTGGCGCCATGCTTGATTACTGCTGTTATGGATCAATGGTATCTCGTTGGTACATTGGGGAGCAAGCACTTTCAGCAATTGGTATGAAGGCTAACCTAGACAGTCATTGGGGTGATGCGGAAGATAACGCGGCTGTTATTGTCCGATTTCCAAGTGCTATGGCTTTATTCGAAGGCTCTTGGACTACCTGGGATCACGGTGTAGCAACAGGACCCATCATATATGGCACTAAAGGAACAATAGTACTCGATTCTGATGGTATCCGTCGTGAACAAGGCGGTGGAAATACTACCAACTACAAAGCTGAGCCATTACCTGAAAACCGAAGTAAAATTGCGGATGAGTTTATTCATCATCTTAGAACTGATCAACCACTTCACCAAACACTAGAAGCCAAATTTAACTTAGAAGTAATGGCTATATTAGATGCGGGTATTCGTTCTGCTGGTAGTGGAAGGTTAGAATCGGTTAATAACGGTACTTGGCAAATTGGTTAATTTGATAGGATCTATTCCGCGAGTTACATGCCAAAATTATAAGTTATGAAAGATATCACAAAAGGCTTCATCGCAGGTGTTTTCGCCATAGGATTGTCGGTGGGGCCTTTATTATACTGGATTTTTACAGTTTGGGCACGGTTTCCTTGTCCGAACGATGAGTGCCTAATTCGTCGCCAAAAACCACAGAGAGACTTCAAAGGAGAAATACTAATCCCGTCTACTGATGTTAAGAGAAAACCTAAGATTTCACCAGAGATAGCATAGACAGGGTTATTTAAGTGGGCCGGTGTGTTTTTTTGTCGTAGTTTTTAGTAACTGAATTATAAGATGCCGAATAAAAGGTCAAAGACAGGTCTCTTGTCAGTTTGATGTCTCAAGCGAAACCGGTGACGAATTGTTTTTCCCATGTGAGTTTGACAGGACAATTGTATCTTAATCTCAGTGCCGGGTATTATTTGGTCTAAGGCAAAAACCTCATAAAAATCCTGACGCTCACCCGGTGCAATTGTAGCGGGCAGACTATTGCGAAGAAGACTAGGAAAAATATTAGCTTGTGGTACTTGATATAATTCTGCACTATGCCAACGACGACCAATTTTGGCTTTGAAACTACTATTGTCAATTGTGACTGGTTGCGTTTCTAATAGGTGATCACTATCATTATAAACTCGTAGGGACACCAAAAATAACAAATATCCACTACGAGTAATGAAACAGTTAGTTCGTCCTGCGAGTAATCCCAAATGGATGTTTGCTTTACTAGATTTGGGCCACCATAACCGGAACAAGTCAAAGAAATAACGACCTAAGCTAAGTACTAGTGCTATTAGACTAATTATGAGAGCAAGCGTAGAGCGATCCAAAAGGAACTCCAGTTTTCTGATAATGGTTGAACCAAGTCATATAGATGACTATGATAGCCTTAGACTTGAGTTTCGATTAAGGTAATACTTATTTTGTCAAGTTTGAAGTGGTTTGGGATTTCATAACGGTTGCCATCGATGTCTTTAATTAACAACCGTCCCTCCTCGAACAGGGTAATGGCTGATCGAGAACTTAGATCAAAGGTAACGGGTCCTCGATTTGTTTCGACTTCCCATTCCGTGACACCAAATCGACGATTGATCGATAATAAGCGTGTAATGATTGGCATAAAGTAAGCTTTGTCTAAGGCATTTTCTAAAACTTTACGGTTCTTTTCATTGAGCTGTTCGACATCCTCAATCAGGCAAACTTCCTGAGGGGACCGACCGTCGGTTTGTATGGTAATGTAACGATTGACATCACTCAAAGGGAAAGACCTGATTGGTACGACTGGACAGTGAACTATGCCATCTGGCATTTGGATGGACAAATTTCCAAATGAGTCGAATGTTAACTGAATTTTTCCGACATCGGTAAGTTTTAGTTCGTCTTCGATATTAATTAGTTGCATGAGTATTATGCCTTTTCTGAACAATTCATTGGATTTTGTGACAGATCCATTTCGGGACAGGATACAAAAAGTAGTAACAGATGAATAAAAAAACGTTTGCCATTCTATTTTGCACGATGTTTATGATTATGCTGGGGGTTGGTATTATCATTCCCCACCTAAATTACTATGCTCAAGAAATGGGAGCAACCTCATTCCAAATTGGTTTGTTGATCGCCACATACCCGATAGTTCAATTTTTCGTTTCTCCTTTTTTTGGGCGGTGGTCAGATCGAATTGGGCGACGACCAGTTATTTTGTTTGGATTAGTATGTAATACTCTGGCGTTGTTGGGATTCGGCCTCTCTCAGACTTTATGGCAACTGTTTATAGCCCGTGCAATTTGGGGACTAGCTTCAGCAATTAGTATAACCATCACTGCTTATGTGGCAGACACAACTGACGAGGAACATCGAGGAACAGGTATGGGGCTCATCGGAGCCGCCGTTGGTTTAGGCTTTATCCTTGGGCCTGCCCTAGGCGCTGTTTTTGGAAGTTCTCATCACCTGCCCTTCATTGTATCATCATGCCTGTCAGGTTTGAATACCGTATTTGTGGTATTATTATTAGTTGAGCCAGGGAATAGAATATCCACAGATGAACCAGACAATAACTTTTCTTTAAAAGCCTTACTAACGCACCGACTAACCCCACTTTTTTTGGTAGCTTTTATTGCTAGCTTTGCCTTCGCGGGCATCGAAACAATTTTCCCACAGTTTATCAAGGATCGATGGGGCTACGACACTAGAGAACTTGTATACATTCTAGTAGTTTCTGGCTTGATTGCCGTTGGCTTACAAGGGGGCCTGATCGGGCGGCTGATCAATCGGTTCGGCGAGTTTTGGCTGATAGTCACTGGTTTAGTAGCGATGGCTGTTGGGTTAGCTATTCTACCATGGGCCACTAACTTTCCAACCTTATTAGCTTACTTTTGTTTAATCGCCATTGGGAGTAATACAATTCGTCCAACTAATAGTGCTTGGATCTCTAGATACGCTGCAGCGGAACAAGGGGCAGCCATCGGGTTTATGAATTCCTATATCAGCTTAGGCCGAATCCTTGGTCCTATTACTTCTGGACTGTTTTATACTGACTCACAAAAAAGAGGTGTCGTTTCTGGATTTTTGGTGAATCAATTTACACCCTTGGAAAGTAAAGAACCACCAGTCTGGCTCCAATGGGTCAGTTCGGCTTTCGATTTGCCCTATTTACTATTATCCGTAGTTTCAGTATTGGCTCTTTTATTTCTACTTCGACCTCTGATGAAATTACGAAAATCGCTAACTGCCAGCTAGCTTGCACCAAGACTTTACCGGCTAGGTATCCACTCTCCACCATCCACCCTTAGGTTAGCCCCAGTAATGTGGTCGGCAGCAGCTGAGCATAAAAAAGCGGTAGTCTTCCCGATGTCAGAGATGTCCGCGGCTTTCCCCAAAGGTAAACTCTTCCAAGCAGCTTGTAGTCGATCTTCGTTCATGAATTGGCGTTCCCCTGGTGTATCAGTCCAACCAGGCTCAATAACGTTAACATTAATACGGTGCTCGGCCAGTTCCCCTGCAATAGTATAAGCCATATTATTAATGGCTGATTTGGACATGTTATAAGCTACTGCTCCAGCAAAGGGACGGAACGAATGAACTGAACTAATAATCACAATTTTCCCCCCTTGTGCTCGATTCGCTTGATGCTTAGCAACTAAATGTGTAACATGAAATACACCCCACATACAAACATCTATCGTTTTCTCTATATCCTCAATATTTGCTTCTAAGAAAGGCTTTCGTATACTCATGGCTGCATTGGCGACCAAAATGTCGATTTTACCAAATTCCTCGATACCTTGATTAACCATGGCTTCTACTGCATTTCGGTCGGAGACATCTGCACCAATAACAATCGCTGATCGCCCTAAATCTCTAATAGCTTTTGCTGTATCTTCACCTTCAGCGTGGTGGCTACGATAGTTTACGATTACATCTGCGCCAGCTTTAGCAAGTTCAATTGCACAGCCACGACCGATACCACGAGACGATCCTGTTATTAAGGCCACCTTTCCAGTCAAATCTATCATTTTACTGCCTCTTTAATTAGCAACCTTAAGATAACATCTTTAGGTTAGCTTCTAGTTTTTCTTGTTCATTTTCAAAGTCCGCCAACAATTGACGTTTCTGTTCTACTACTTCCGCTGGAGCACGAGAGACAAAATTTTCGTTATCTAACTGTTTTCTGACGCCTTGAACTTGTTGGTTGACTTTTGCTAGTCGTTTCTGCAACCGTTTTTTTTCTTTCTCTAGATCAATTATACCTTCTAAAGGTACATATATAGTTAGTTCGTTGACCACAGCCGTGGCTGCGGCTGTTGGCTTTTCTTGATGTTGAGAAATTGAAATTTGCGAGAACTTAGTAAAGGACGATAAATACTGGCTTAGGTGCTTTTGTAAGGTCTGTCTTGTTGTTAGTTTCGGTGCCTGAATCAGTATTTCAACTTGGCTAGAAGGTGGAACATTCATTTCACCTCTTAGACTACGAATTGCGTCAATAGTATCCATGATCACCTTCATTTCTCTTGTTGCTGATGAATTCTCCAAGTCAGGTTCAAACCTGGGATAAGTATCAATCATGATACTAGAACATGAACGCTCCATCGGTAAATTTTGCCAAATTTCTTCAGTAATAAAAGGCATAATTGGATGAAGAAGTCGCGTAACCCCATCTAGAATTTCAACTGCCACTGACTGGGCCGTCCGCTTAGCAATTGTGTCATCAGCGTAGTAGAGTCGTTGCTTAATCATCTCCACATACCAATCACAAAACTCATGCCAGATGAACTCATACAAAACATGAGCCGCATCACTGAATCGGAATTGATCCAGGGCTCTTAGTGTGTCTGAAGTTGTTTGATTGAACCGACTACGAATCCAATAATCAGCTAACTGCAAATCACGCTCTTTTTCAGGTAGTAAATGCTCATCGTCTATATTCATTAATAAAAAGCGAGATGCATTCCAGATTTTGTTGGTGAATCGCTTGCCGGCTTCTATTTGATATTCAGGTAGAGGCATGTAAGGGCTAGGAATAGTACAATATACAATTGCAAATCGGAAGGCGTCAGCCCCATAACGATCAATTGTTTCGACTGGATCAATAGTATTCCCCTTAGATTTACTCATTTTTTGACCAGTTTCATCAGCAACCAAACCATGTAAATAGACATGTTGGAACGGAACTTTATCTGTACACTCCAGCCCCAGCATAATCATCCGTGACACCCAGAAAAAGAGTATATCCCAACCTGTTACCAAAACCGATGTTGGGTAGCAACTGGCGAGTAAGTCAGTTTGCTCTGGCCAACCCATAGTAGAAAATGGCCATAATCCGGAGCTAAACCAAGTATCTAAGACGTCGGTATCACGATGTATATTTGAAGAACCACAGCCAGAACAAACTGCAGGGTCTTCTAACTCACATGTCAATGCTTCGCAATCGTCACAATACCAAATTGGAATTTGATGCCCCCACCATCGTTGCCTAGAAATAGCCCAAGGCTGAATGTTTTCCATCCATTGATGGAATCGCTTGGTCTCACGATCAGGAATGAAAACAATATCACCATTTTTAGAAGCAGATAACGCTCGTTCAGCTAATGGCTTCACATTGACGTACCACTGTGGGGACAAGTATGGCTCGACTATATGACCACATCGATCGTGATGCCCAACAGCATGTCGGTGTGGTTCTACTTTGATCAGTTGCCCCGTTTCTTGAAGCCTGTCGACAAGTTTTCTCCGGGCTACAAACCTGTCCATGCCTTGGTAGTCGTCACCTGCATTTTGGTTCAATGTACCATCATTATTCAAAATATTAATCTGATCTAGTTCATGCCGTTTACCAATTTCATAGTCGTTAGGGTCGTGAGCCGGAGTTACCTTCAAGGCACCAGTCCCAGTTTCTAAATCAACATAATTATCGGCAATAATCGGGATTTCTCGTCCTAATACCGGTAGAATAATCGTTTGACCAATTAGATCTTTATATCGATTATCAGATGGATTGACAGCTACTGCGGTGTCTCCTAACATAGTTTCGGGTCGAGTCGTGGCAATTTCCAGTACTTTGTCACTGTCTTTAATTGGGTAAAGTAGGTGGTAAAAGTGTCCATCAATTTCATGCGCTTCAACTTCTAAGTCAGAGACAGCAGTCTGGCAATGAGGGCACCAATTCACCATATAGTCTCCACGAAATATTAACCCCTTCTTGAACAATTGCACGAAGGCTGATCGAACTGCTTGAGACAATCCATCATCCAAAGTAAAACGTTCACGTTCCCAGTCACAAGAACAACCAATCTGTTGTAATTGATCGATGATGCGACCTCTAGATTCATTTTTCCATTCCCACATTCGTTGGATAAAATTCTCGCGGCCTAATTTTTGTCTACTGGTACCTTCATCCAGAAGTTTTTGTTCCATGATCAACTCTGTAACAATACCAGCATGATCAGTTCCTGGCATCCAGAGCGTATTGAATCCCTGCATTCTTTTCCAGCGAATCAGTGTATCTTGCAGTGTATTATCTAGGGCGTGCCCAGTATGTAGGCTACCTGTAATATTAGGTGGTGGAATCACGATAGAAAATGACGGTTGGTCAGACTGACTTTTAGCTTGAAAATATTTTTTATCTAACCAAGTTTGGTACCATTTCTTTTCGATCGCCTTAGGAGTATAAGTTTTGGCAATTTCTGTTTTGCTATTTTCTGGCATAGTAACCCCGTTCGCCTTCTATGTTATTTATCTGAACTGTTATCATTTGATTTGTTTATGAAAATTAACTCAACTCACTATTGACGCCGGGTAAAGACAATAATTTACAAAATTGAGCTAGAAAAAATGGGTGTTGAAGCTTAGGTCAGTAAACGACCATTTTTTACCGCTTGCTGGATCATTAGTTCAGCTTGCTGCCAAAGTACAGCTGATCCATCTTCGATTGGCCGGCAACGTATCATCACTTGCTCTTTACTAATTTTATGTTCTTGCCAACGTGAACCACCAGCGATAGTGTGTTGTAACAACGGTAAAAATCGGTCTAAAGAGTTGGCGAACTGCGCTTCAGGTGTTTCTCTATCCTCAAACTCCTTCCACAGAGTATAGTAATTTTGGCCTTGTTCTGCTGGTAGCAGGCCGAATATACGATCAGCCGCTTTGGCCTCACGCTCAGCTTTATCTTGATTAGCAAAGGCATCGTGACAATAAGTATCCCCAGCATCAATTTCTACGAGATCATGAACTAGCAACATCTGTATTGTTCTAGCTAAGTCTATTGACTCATTAGCATACTCAACAAGGGTAACAGCCATCAATGCTAAGTGCCAACTATGTTCAGCGGTGTTTTCCAACCGATTACCACTACAGAGTGAGTTCTGGCGAATAATCTCCTTTAGCTGGTCAATTTCACTTATAAAATCTATCTGCTGTTTTAATCGAAATAATTGGTCAGCTGGTTTGATGATTTTCGCCCTCCGTGTTTTGTAGATTGACTTCAACTAATTGTTGGATATCACTACGATAAACCCAAGTACCTTGGCCGACATAATGAATTGCAAAAGCTCGCCGATACTTACTTGATGATAAGTTAGCATAAGAACCGTGGATCGTTAGCCCAGTAAAAAAAACGCCCCCGCCTGCTGTTACCGATAAATGTTTTATTTCCATTTGCTCTAAGTCATCCATTTCAAAGGAATACAGTTCTTCAGACCATTTTCTACCATCAGGAGAACTCATGTCGTAAGTTTGTACCCAACTGACGTGTTCATCAGTCTTCTGATTATGATGTGCTTTTTGTAACCCACTTTGATGACTATTAGCGACTATACAAAGTCCACCATTCTCGGAACTAGTATCATCCAGAGCCAGCCAGCAGGCCATTAATGTGTTTGGCTCATTGGGGATATAAAGCGTATCTTGGTGAAGAGCAACACCAGGAGAGGGTAAGTCTAATTCACCACGAGGAGCCTTAGGAAGGTACATAGTTTGTACGATCATGGGCTTAGCTTCCAAAAGTTGAGCAGCATAGGTAGTAACTTTAGGATGATGTGCTAAATAAGCCCATTGTGAATCGACAACGTGTGTCCTTAAGCCTAAGCGCTTATTGTTTGGGTTTTCTTCGTGTTGTAAGAATGCGTTGATCTCAGTCGAAGTCAACAGATCAGGAACAACTAAATAGCCCATATCCTTATAGGATTGAACTTGTTCATTGCTAAGCTTCTGGTTGAGCTTTATCATTTTGATTAAATTTAGCTTTTGATTAGAACCGTTAAGTATTCGTAGGCTTGCCTGACATACAAAGGTAGATTTTCATGGTCAATTACTTCCAGTTCTAATGCCAACGCACCTTGATAGTTGATCGACCGAAGTTTATCAATTAGGCCAGGTATATCAACATCACCTTCTCC
>JACLAC010004516.1_pt1 | contig 26907 bp, 12 predicted proteins | sample 8027881 | NCBI WGS metagenome assembly JACLAC01 (sample SAMN15725517, study PRJNA655200) | protist metagenome | isolation source: fluorescence activated cell sorting (FACS) single amplified genomes of... | place: Spain: Blaines Bay Microbial Observatory, Mediterranean Sea | collected 2016-01-19 | reverse complement strand
CTCTCGGTGCGGCGATGCAATGGAATTTGTCGCGGGTCTCGTATGCGTCTTGTTTTCATCCGCGCATCGGCGTAACGCATCGGCGTAATAAAGCATCGGCGTAATAAAGCAGCGCCCTCGAGAATATTGCCTCTGGGGTTTCCGTAGTGTCCTGCACGATGGAGTCGGACGACGCGTCGGCAGCCGCGGTTTCGGGCGGGAGTTCTTCAGCGGCGTCGCCTCCTTCGCCGCCCCCTTCAACCTCCAGCGGTGCGGCGTTCGCTGGTGCGGGTGCAAAAGATGGTGAGGGTGCAGAAAGTTCCGAGGATGGAGCATATAATCCGTTCACTTGCTCCGAAGAGACAGCAGCAAAGGTGATGGAAAGGCTGAAGGAAATGGAGCAAAAAACGTCAGCGCCGTATGTTGAAATTATCAACAACTACAAGAAGTTGTGGGTGTCGTATTACGAACTGCAACATATCCACAATCTCACGAAACGAGAACTTACTCTTATAAAGACAGAAAGCTCATCGAAGAATATTTCACCAGGAAAAGCAGCGAATCAAAAGGAACTTGTTAAGCTCCATGAGAAGTTGCAGGAAGCCCAAGCAGAACTTGCGGCGACATACAAATCAGAAGCGTCATCAGCAACAGAAACGCTGCAATTGGTGAAGCAGGTGAAATCACTGACGCAAGAACTCGAAAATGCAAAGAACAATATATTGAGGAAAAATGCAGAGCTGGAAAAGCTTCGCAAAACGGCGCTCGAGGTTTCGGTTCTCCAAGATGAGCTCGTGCGCGTGCGCACCATGCTCAGTCAAGCTGAGAGAGCGGTGAGAGAACTTTCGGGTAAAAATCAGCAACTCATCGAGCGTATGGTGCGGGACAAGTCTCAGATGATGCAAGAGATGAATCAGATGACTGAGATGTATGAAGATATGAAGAGGCAGCTCGCAGAGGAGAGAAAAAAGAATAAATCGTCGTCTTCTTCAGGGAGGCTATTTCGGCGCTTCAGAAATTCATCAGATGCAAGCGCTGGGAAAGAAGGGAGTAGCAAAGAAAACAAGAGTGACCTGCAGCGCCCCTTTCGCGCCATGTCCTTTGGGGTACCACTCCCAACGAGGGCTCTCAAATCTATTCAGGCTCACAAAAGTGAGATCAATTCTGTGTGCTTTAATGAGACGGGGGATCTTCTCGCTACGGGAAGCAGCGACGGCACAGTCGGGTTATGGCACGCGAAAGAGGGTCGACAGCAAGCTATTTTGCGCGCTGCGTCTGGAGCTGCATCGCCGTCGCCTATAATGTGCGTTCACATGCGCAGAGGTCTTGTCTTGGGATCCGGTAGCGACCGCGTTGCTCGTGTGTGGAAGATAGAATCTCAGAGAACGCTCCACACGCTCACAGGCCACACGGGTAAAGTGTATTGCGCGAGGCTCTCCCCCGACTGCCGCATCGCCATTACGGGAGGCACTGATCGAAAGGTAATGATTTTTGATATGAGGAATGGTTACAAGATGAGAGTTATCAATTCTCCCTCAATATGCAACACAATCGATATCAATGAGGAAGGTACAATACTTGCCAGCGGACACCAGTCGGGGGATGTTTGCTTGTGGGACTTGAGAAATGGGAAGCTGATCTTGCGGCAAAAAGTGCACGAGGCCGGAGCCGTAACGTCGACTTCGTTTTCTCTGGCAGGTACCCAAATTGTCACCGCGTCTAGAGATAACACGCTTAAAGTGCTCGACGCCCGCAATTTGGGTATCTTGGGTACAGCGCGAAGTGGGCGCTACCGCGCTGCGTACAATTGGACGCGCTCCTCGTTTAGTCCGGACTGCCATTACGCTGCTTCGGGCTCTGCAGATGGCACAGTGTATGTCTGGGAACTCGCAACTCCCATTACAGATGTCAACGAGGAGGTGAAAGCGCTCTCTCACAACCACTCTCCAGTATCATGCGTCGCTTGGAGTCCCACAGGCATGCAGTTAGCATCAAGTCATCGAGACGGCACGCTGATGCTTTGGGGACCATAGTTGTTAGTAAAATACTAAATAAATAATATAATATATTTGTACTATTCATTTGAACATAAAGTGGCGATTCCTACGAATCATCCTCTTCCCGAACATGCGGGCAAGAGCCAAAATAAAGCTGCCGTATCGTATATTTCCGTTTGCACCACGTCGTCAGTCCCTCTACTGATATGATATACGCATCGCAACCCTCGTCGTTTGCACTTTTAGCTGCAAGCGGTAGATCAAGAATTATGTCTTCGCAGTGCTTGTATTTATTCATTGAAGTGCAAACATTTTCGTTCCGATACGCACGTACAAATTCTTCAAGGCTTGAGGGACAGACGACATCAGGATACTCCACCATGACTGGATCTTCCTCGAGATCGGGCGACGTGGCGATTTTGGCAACATTCTCGATCGAGTCTTCACTTTCTTCATTTAAGGAAGAATCTTCGATGTTATCAGGAAATTCAATGCTCTGGGGTGCACCATTAACCATTTCGTCTTCTTCGAGTTTTCCTCCATTTTGCAGCGTTGTCGGCGATTCTTCAACTTGCAAAGCATTTTCTGCGACGGTGACTTCCTCGGGCAACTTCTCATGCAATATCTCATTGTCTGCGATTTCCTCTCCCGGTCTCGCTTCCGTATAATAATAATTTGCATATGCATTATGGTGGTAATCATCCTCTTCATCCATTGGGGCATAACCATCTTCTTCATTCACCGGGGCGTAATCATCCTCTTCATGCACCGGGGCGTAATCATCCTCTTCATTCACAGGGGAAGAGTCATACTCTGTACTCCCTGGAACATGACCATCTTCGCGGCCCAAGAGATCGTAGTCGTCATCGTGATCATTAGAGGTATGAAATTCTTCAGTCCCTCTGCTCGTTGTGATGTCGTCAAAAGCATTCTCGTCATCATTATTATCGTTTTCTTTGCTCTTGCTCAGGGGGACGTCTCCACCACGAAGTTTGCCGCCCACATCGTAATGATCCTCTGCAGAATCAAAGTCCACATCAGGTGATCTTGATTCTTCGCTAACAGCTTGCTGGCTCTCTGACGCGGTCTCACCAGGGGGGCAATGAAGCTCTGTTATTTTCTGGTGTCCCCAAAGTGCGAGCAATTCTTCGTAGAGCGAGTCTCCTAAAAGCGCATCTGATGATACAACGCGCCGGAAGAGCTTCTCGTGGCCCCATGATGAAACGAGCTTTTTATACGCTAGTTCAAGCGGAACATTGTTATAATCAGGCTCCAATATAGTAGGCGGATTGCGAGCCAAATTGAAGTCCACACCGAGGTCAAAACGGTCAAAAAGTTGAAGAGCCCAAGGTGGCAGATGCGACACGACAATATCCTTCACCTCTCCCGCCTTATCGAAGCAAATTGCTGCATACTCCGATTTTCGAACCCCGATAACAAAGAGCACTACATACGCATATAACAAAAGTGAAAAGCGACTGCAAAACATCGTAGCAATAACTCGCGTTAGAAAGGATACCAGCGGAGAGCTATCAAAGTCAATAAGTGACAAAAATGCGAAAGCGAGCTCTCACTGCTGCGCAATCAACTCAAAGTGCGCTATGCGAAATTATGAAACAAAACAGACCAACTCATTATTACGTTTTGGCTTCCCCTTTGAAAACAATACTATTAAGTATTATTATTTAAAAAAGTATATAATTCGGTAATAATAAATATTTACACAAAAATAAATAATCTAAATACACTATTTACGACAACATACGTCATACGTCGTAGTCTCTCGTGAAAGAGTACTAGTACTAGTACGAGTATATTGCATAAGTACGCTATCGTCTCTCTCGCGCGATCATGGCGACGCCAGCGACAAACAAGCAAAATGCAGCTGCTATTGAAGCGGCGATGGGTGCGTGCACGCGGACTCGAGGGTTGTCGACAGCAGGAGAACGCGTTGCAGAAGAGGGTGAAGAAGTGGGGTCGAATGTTGTGGGTGACAATGACGGTGATTGAGATGGTGCAGCTGTAACGTTGGAGCCATCTTCGCTGCTGTTGCTTTTATCAGCAGTAGAATTCAATGTTGGATATCCTGTGGGCGCTCGAGTTGGGGGAGGCGCCAGCGAACCTAGGACGTACACCTCATCATTCTTATCTGAGGATGTCCACAGTCGCCCGCATGCGTCGAATTTCACATCCACAAAGCGCACATTTGTTGGCCACTTCGCGCCAAGGCCTTTGTGCCTTACCAAATCAACAGGTTCGGTCGACACTCCATCCACTGGCATGCCATGATCATCCATAGGGATTCTCACAATCTTGTAACCAGTCGGCGTATCTCGATTCCAAGATCCATGAAAAGCTACGAATGCGTCCCCAATGTACTTTTCTGGCATTGCATAAGGCCGTTTTTCGGTGCAATTTTTGTGGGGCGTAACACCTTTGTAAAAATCGATACCCAGCGGAGCCGAATGCGCTTGCATGGCTACTGCAGGCGGAACGACATTACTCGGGTTTTGGCACCATGCATCAGTTTTGGATTTTCCGGGCCACTTCCATGCTGTACCCCGACCTTTACCTTTACTTGGTGGAAGCTTATATTCCGTCCAACAGTTCGGGTAGCCATAGTACATTCCAGCGTTTTCCTCTGGAAATCTGTTCAATTCTTCAGCCGGGTTGTCGTTATGAATATCGCCGCCCAAATCACTTCTCTTAAGATTATCAGCGCCGTTCTCAACACCCCATAAAGTACCATTGGCGTCAAACGCCAAACCTACCTCGTTACGGACTCCATCTGCAAATACTTCAAGTTCAGTAAAGTCAAACGGTGGGGAATCGTCTGAAAAAAATGACATGTCGCATCGGCGGATGCGCGAACGGTACGAGTCTCGATCGACGTTACCAACGGAACCCACTGACACATAGAGGCGATCATTGCCATCAAAAACAAGACTACGCGTACGATGCCCTCTAGCAGCCCCACCATTACCACCCTTGTTGATGTTGGTGATCACCTCTTGGTGCTTGCGGCTATTTGGACCCTCGGCACGCTGTCCGGGCACCCACTTCCACCTCCAAACGGTCGTATCAGACGATGCATACACGTAACCCTTATGCACGACTAGGCCGTGATTTGCGTTCCCTGGAGGGAAAAAAATGGGCACCACGTCGTCTGCTTCACCGTCGCCGTTATCGTCCCACATGACTGCTATATTTTCTGCACCCTTTGTTTTTCTTTGCACGACCAAAATATCACCATAGGGCAGCGGAAAGAGACCGCGCGGCTGCTCCATGCCCGAGCGGAAACGTCTCAGGTCAAGACCTTCTTCCACCCAAGCGTCTGCGACGCTTGCCCGAGTGGTTGATGCAAGGCACCCAACAATGCCTACGAATGCGACGAACATTATTACTACACTTTGAAATTTGCGCAATCTGCGGATGCTGTTTATATTTGAGGATGCATCGCCGTCTGAACGCTCTGCGGGTGGAAAGAAGAATGCGCGACAAAGAACAAACGTCTTCGAAATCACAATTGGGAAAAGAAGAAAAGAAGAGGCGACGAAAAGAAATAACGTTATGAAAGTTGTCTGCTCCGTGCATTTAATAACGCCCCACGTAATAAATTTCCTCGCAAATAGATACGAAACGTAACAAGCTATTATATAAAATACTTGAAATGGCACGAAATATGCCCATGGGCGTTATAATTTCGGAAATGTGAGGCTGAAAGCGCTTCTCAGTTGACCCCTCTCATCTCACATACATGTTATGTTTCCACATCATATTTTTTTAAATATATTGTATATTATACAATATTTACAATTTTTATATAAAATAACGATACGCACACAGCAGCGACAAATCGTCCATTTGCCGAGTGCTTCATGCATGCAAAGTAATAAATGTATGAAACAGTTTGCCCGAAGGAAAAGCTTTGCCATTCGGCATTACGCAAAACTGGGTTTCTCTCCATCTTTGCGCGACGTTCACCTTTTGGAAATAATAGAAAGCAAAAGGTGCGTTAAATATGGCTCGCGTTTCGGACTTAGTGACGCTCACGCGCAAAAACTTTCTGCTAAAAAGAAAGAGACCGTGCGGGTCATGTTTTGAGCTTCTCGTCCCACTCGTTCTGATTGCACTGTTTAGCTGCATCAAGAACCTCTCAGAGGTAAAGGTTTATCCGAGAGGTTGGGCTCCTAAACCAGGTGATTCGGAGTCGGAGCCTACGTCAGTACCCTACTCGTCTGTGTCGCACAGTATTAATCTAAACTCCTTACCAGGCGACTGGGAGGTAAATGACGCGATCTACCTCGCGGTTAAAGACGCCGCAAGTCAAGAGACCGTTGCGTTTCGCGACGCTTTCAAAGAGTGGGTCGAATCAAAAATTAAAAACAAAAGGAATCGGGTTCGCGTGTACGGTGACGGGACAGCAAGTGCTCTCAGCGGGTATATAGAAAGTTCATTCTACTTGAACGGCTCGTGGCCAACAGTTTACGCAGCAGTAATTTTCAACGACGTGCAGGTGTCGACAGCAGTATACGATTACACCCTACGTCTCAACTCGTCAACTGGTGCGGCTGCAGTGCCTTCAACATCTTATTTTTCACCTGTCGAAAACTATAGGCAGGGCATCGACTACTCATTCACAAAGCAATATGCGCAGAGTGGCTTTTGTACGCTCCAGACGCTTGTTGATTCCTTCACTATCTCCAAACATGATGCTACTTTTGGAGGCATCAGCGAGATAAATGCGCTACCCTTTCCGTACATCAAGTATAAGCAAGATGAGTTTTATGCTGCTGCAAAAATGATGCTACCTCTAGTATTCATACTGAGTTTCTTGTATCCCACATCCTGCGCGCTATCCGTTCTCGTGAATGATAAGGAATCTAGTTTGCGCGAAATGATGCGAATGATGGGCGTGAGCGATTTCTCCATAATAGGTTCTTGGTATATTACTTACGGCGTATATTGGCTCGTCGTTAGCGCTGCTGCTGCCTTCGCATCCAGGAACCTCTTTCCAAACTCCGATGGCGCCATCATCTTTCTTCTCTTTTTTACTTTCGGACTCTCGACCTTTGCGCTTTGTTTTTGTTTGACTTCCGTGTTTTGGAGAGCTCGCACGGCGGCCATTATAGGCCCAATAATATACTTTATGTTTTTCTTCTTATTTTATCTCGTGAACAAGCCCGAGATTGAAAAGCCCACGATTGTGCTTATTTTCCCTCAAGTTAGCTTTGCGCTTATTATCCACTCATTATCTGTGCTCGAAGAAAACGGGAAGGGTCTGCTCTTTAACACTCTTGGCGACTCTATAAATAATTTTACACCAGGTGTTGGCATGTTTATGCTGTTTTTCGACTTTTGGCTTTTTTCGCTCCTGGGGATATATCTCGATAGAGTGCTACCGCAGCAGTACGGGTCCTCTCTCCCATTCTACTTTCCACTTTCGCCAAAATTTTGGTTTCCCAGCTCTTCAAATATGCAAACGTGCGAGGAAATGAAGTCCAAAATTACGAGACCTTCCATCGAGCCTGTAACAGATCGCTCTCTCTTGCAAGCTGCGGAAAAGGGAGATTGCATCAAAATCCGCTCCTTAAAAAAGATATTTACAGGACCGCAGGGTACCAAGGTTGCAGTTGATAATTTCTCCTTGGATATATACGAAGGGCAGATTTTAGCTCTCCTTGGGCACAACGGGGCAGGCAAGACTACCCTTTTGAATATGCTCTCTGGCATGCTTGAACCCACCGAAGGTACAGCCATGATCGGCGGCCTCGACATTAGACAAGATATGTCAGCTGTACGGCAATCTATGGGGTTCTGTCCCCAGCACAGTGCCCTGTATGATGACCTCACCGTCACTGAGCACGTGGAATTTTACGGGAGATTAAAAGGCATTAGGGGGAGGCGTTTGGAGAAAGAAAGAAATCGCATAATTTATGAAGTGGGCCTAACAAAGCATCGTTATGTTCAGAGCAGTAAGCTTTCGGGCGGTTTAAAGCGAAAGCTGAGTGTGTGCATCGCTCTCCTAGGCAACAGTAGGGTTGTTTTCCTCGATGAGCCAACGAGTGGCATGGACCCATATTCACGGAGGAGTACATGGGAGTTACTCCAAAAAAATCGACGTGGGCGTATCATGATTCTAACGACACACTATATGGACGAAGCGGATATTCTAGGTGATAGAATTGCAATTATGGCAGAGGGTAAGCTGCGGACGTGCGGAAGCTCCTTGTTTCTAAAAAATCGTTACGGTGCTGGTTACATTTTGACACTTACAAAAGGAGAAGGAGAGGCGGAGCATAAAAAGAGTCGCGAGGTGTTTTCGCTTATTAAAACCCATGTGAAGGATGCGAGAAAATTAACTGATGTCGGGGCTGAACTTTCGATCCAGCTTCCGCAGCGGCAATCAGGATCATTTTCAGCATTATTTCGCTCTCTCGACTTGCGACTTGATTCTCTTGGGATCGTCGAGTATGGAATTAGCGTCACGACGTTGGAAGAGGTGTTTTTGAGGGTAGCGGAGCGGGGCGGTGCGGATAAGGTTAGAGAGGACAAAAACGCGGCAAAGCGCGTGGCCGTGAAGCGGCTCTCGTTTTCCGACGGAGTAGCCAAAATAGTTGAAGGTGACGAATACTACATTAGCATACCTAACGATGAAGTGACTCGAGTTGCAATCACAGGCAACGGAAGCAGCACATTAGAGCAATTTAAAGCCCTCATGGTGAAGCGATTCCACTACTCCAAACGAGATTGGAAAACCATCTTGTGTAATACCCTTTTGCCCATTGTTTTGTTTGGTTCTGGTTTGGGCATTTTAAAGTTTGGTCCAATGGGAAGCAACGATCCTCCTTACGCGATATCCACAAACGCATTTAACCCCGAGGGATACGACCCATCGCTTTACGTCCCATTCGCAAGTCCTGCTGGCGACCGATTTGAAAACGTCCTCACTTCAACAAAGCTATACAAGACATTTAAAGTGAACATGGAGGCTATCCCCAAATCCCTTTACAAAAACGCATACGCCAACGACGCTGACAAAGGCGTTCTTGCTGTCGCGGAGGAGGTGCTTCCTGACGATGCTTCAAAAAGGCCAAATTGGCATGATGGCACCACCGTGTATGGGGGCGTCGTAATTGAAGCAGACCGCTTGGATCCAAAGAGCGTAAAGTACACAATCATGGTAAATTCTACAGCAACGCATGGCCTTCCGACGTACGCGAATCTCGTGAACGAAGCGCTTTTAAAGTCTAGGCCTGGGGTCCCGAAATCTGCTTCAATAAAGGTTACAAGTGCTCCACTTCCTCAAACAGTAAAATCCCAGCAACTGTTTCAGCTCATATTTGCATTTCTAGCGTCCATATTCGCCGTTATTGCATACGCATTTTTCCCTGCGACTGTCATTGGATTCATCGTCCTAGAGAAAGAAGAAGTTCACAATTGCAAACATCAGCAACTCGTGAGTGGCGTTTCTGTCCTCGCGTACTGGCTTTCAAACTTCGTTTTCGATTCTCTTTCCTTCATTCTCCCTTTACTCTCAGGAACAATCCTTGTCTGCGTCTTTGATGTCCAACAGTTTTTGAAAGACGCACTCCTACCTCTCATTGGCGTGCTGATTGGATATGGAATGTCCAGTATTGCGCTTTCATACGCAATTTCATTTCTTTTCAAAAAACACAGCTCAGCCCAAAACTTCATTCTGTTTTTTAATTTTATGACAGGACTCGTACTAATGGTTGCAAGTTTCGTGATGGAGCAGCTTGAACACACCAAGCAAAAAAATTCAAAACTCATATGGTTGTACCGAATATTTCCTAGTTTTTGCCTCGGGGATGCCCTCTTGCGCCTCTCTTCCATCGTGCACAATGACGAGGTTGCTCTTTATGGCCCCGATTTGGCGCAGAACAAGCACACAGTTGTTCATCCTGTCGACATGTTTATCACAGGAAACGATATGTGCTGCTTATTTAGCACGATGCTCATTTTTATGCTCTTTGTAATTGCAAAAGATATGGGATTTTTCTCTTCCCTTTGGCCAAGCGAATGGATCTTTTCAAAGTTCGATGAAGATGCTGATGAGCAAGAGGATGATTGCGTTCGAAAGGAGCGAGAACGCGTGCTTGCTGGGTGCGATGACGCAATTCGAGTAGAAGAATTAAAGAAGGCTTACGGTACAAAAATTGCCGTTCAGGGGGTGACATTCGGAGTTGATAAGGGCGAATGCTTTGGTTATCTAGGAGTGAACGGAGCGGGTAAAACTACCACGCTGAAATGTTTGACTGGTGATATTATGCCGACCCTGGGAACTGGCTATATTATGGATATTGATGTCAGAAAGAATATCAATGCAGCGCGGCGGCACGTAGGCTATTGTCCTCAATTCGACGCGCTTCATGGTTTATTGACGGTGAAGGAGCATTTACAACTCTATGGCAGAATAAAGGGATTAACTGGAACGCAGCTCGAGACTGTTGTTGAGCAAAAAATCACTCAGTTGAGCTTGCGCTCTTTTGCGAATAAGCTCGCAAAAAACCTCAGCGGCGGAAATAAACGGAAACTGAACGTTGCTATAGCAATGATAGGTGAACCTTCCGTAATGATGCTTGACGAACCTACGACAGGTATCGATCCACTTTCTCGGAGATTTATGTGGGATGTCATTAGCAGCATGCGCAACACGGCTGTCCTACTTACAACGCACAGCATGGAAGAATGCGAGGCACTATGCAATCGTATCACTATCATGACGGAAGGCCGCCTTCGTTGCCACGGCACTGCGCAACAACTCAAATCAAAGTATGGACACGGGTACACTATCGACGTGAAATTGGTCGCTAGTGGAGGGACGGATAGCATAAATGGACGTATTAAGACACTGGTGGCGTTTTTCCAAAATTTGTTTCCAGGGGGAGCAAAAGTATTGGAGAAAAGGGATACTCATGTCAGTGTACAGGGGGCCTTTGAACCGGCAGAGGGGGGCGCAAAGATTGCATTAGCTGACGTATTCGACGCAATTGAACAGGCTAAGGAAGTTTATGGTATCGCGGAGTACTCTGTGGCCCAAACATCTCTGGAACAAATCTTCAATCAGTTTGCATCAGGCTCGTAGACCAATGTTACATTATACTCGTATATTATATTTAGTTATTTATTTAGTTGTTAATATATTATATGATTCTTACTTGTAATAATGTACTTATATTCCGGGCCTAAAGTAAATAAGCACTCGTAGATGATATGAATGAAGTTGGAAAAAATATAAACAAAAAACGGATAAATTTTTTAAAAAAATTAACATATATGTTGTATTATACGAGCATAAATAAATACTAACAATCAGAAGTAATATTATTATTTTAGGGATTTTAAAAAAATTAATGTTGCTGGTTTGTACTCTTGCATAATAATAAATAATTTTTGATTGCGCTTCGTTTGCCCATTTTATTTTCAAGTTGTTGTTCTAATAGTAACATTTACAAATATTATGATTGGAAAGAATTGTAATCCTGAACGATAAAAAACGTGTAAACGACACGAAAATGAAGGGTTTTCTCACGTTCGTCGTCGTATTTTACCTGGTACGAACGGCAAGTGCTTTTGACTTCAACGTTGGCACGAATCCTCCATCTGACGCGCCTACTTCTCAAGCACCAACGACAGGAATTCCTACCAGAAATCCTACAGGTGTGCCGACAAAGGTGCCTTCGAAAGCGCCATCAGATGCACCAACAGGATTACCAACGACTGCGGAGCCTACGACCGCAACGCCAACGACGGAGCCAACGACTGCAGCCCCGACTACACGGGCACCTACTACATCAAATCCTACCAAAGAGCCAACAAACCAACCAACCGAAGCTCCCACAGGATCACCAACCACATCAGGGCCAACTACCGCTGCGCCTACTACTGCTGCGCCAACGACACTTGCTCCGTCTGGCGCGCCTACTTCTCAAGCACCAACGACAGGAATTCCTACCAGAAATCCTACAGATGCTCCGACAAAAGTGCCTTCAAAAGCGCCATCAGATGCACCAACAAGATCACCAACGACAGTAGAACCTACGACCTCAACGCCAACGACTGAGCCAACGACTGCGGCCCCGACTACACATGAGCCGACAACTGCAGCTCCATCGAAGGAACCAACGTTCACACCAACAGAAACTCCTTCACTAACACCTACGCTCCATCCTACAACGGCAGAGCCGACTACTGCAGCGCCAACAAAAGAGCCGACAACTGCAGCTCCATCGAAGGAACCAACGTTCACACCAACAGAAACTCCTTCACTAACACCTACGCTCCATCCTACAACGGCAGAGCCGACTACTTCAGCGCCAACAAAAGAGCCGACAACTGCAGCTCCATCGAAGGAACCAACTTTCACACCAACAGAAACACCAACCCATCATGTTACTAATTCACCAACAGAACATCCGACCTCAAGTGCACCCACTGTAGTCGATTGTTCTATCCAGGAAAAAGAGACATGCAAATCATTATCTGCGTGTACATGGGGTAAGTTGAAGAAAATTTGCAAATCGACTGATACTCCCACACTTGCTCCAACAACAAGTGTACCAACTTTAGAACCTACTTACACACCCACGAATGCACCCTCAAGTGCACCTACAACAGATAACCCAACAAAAGTCCCGACAGATGTTCCAACTAATGCACCTTCGAACGCGCCCACAGATGTTCCGACTAATGTCCCTACAAACGCACCCACAGCTTCTCCAACTGGTACGCCCACGAATGCGCCTACAGAGGCGCCATCTACAGCCACACCAACAAAATTGCCAACGAATATGCCAACGGAGGCACCAACAACGATCGCCCCTACCCTAGTCCAATGTAGAGACGCTATGAAGAATGGACAAGAAACAGATGTAGATTGTGGAGGGAGTGAATGTGATGCGTGTAATGAGGGCCAAGCGTGTAATTTGAATTCGGATTGTACGACGGGATTGTGCCAGGCTTTGGTATGCGCAAATACGAATGCCCCAACAACAACTGTACCCACAAACACGCCGACAAAAGTACCCACAACAGATACTCCTACTGGCACTGTCACAGATTTCCCTTCTCGTTCCCCAACGAATTTTCCGACGGAAAAGCCTACAACCAAATTTCCAACGAGAAAACCAACTCAATCTCCATCGCTTCATCCTACGCGCTCCCCAACTATGTTTCCAACACCCAAACCAACGAAGGCGCCCACGATTTTCTCTTGCGGAAATTATAAAAAGATAGGATGCAACTACAAAAAGCATAGATCGTTGTGCTATTGGACAGGCAGCGCGTGCGTAGCTTTAGTTCCAACTGCATTTCCCACCAACCGACCTTCTACAAAATTCCCGTCCAAAGGTCCCACGAGGTCGCCGTCACTTCATCCTACACGATCCCCAACTATATTTCCAACACCCAAACCAACGAAGGCGCCCACGATTTTCTCCTGCGGAAATTTTACAAAGATAGTATGCAACTATAAGAAACATAGATCGTTGTGCTATTGGACAGGTAGCGCGTGCGTAGATTTAGTTCCAACTGCATTTCCCACCAACCGACCTTCTACAAAATTCCCGTCCAAAGGTCCCACGAGGTCGCCGTCACTTCATCCTACACGATCCCCAACTATATTTCCAACACCAAAACCAACGAAGGCGCCCACGATTTTCTCCTGCGGAAATTTTACAAAGATAGTATGCAACTATAAGAAACATAGATCGTTGTGCTATTGGACAGGTAGCGCGTGCGTAGCTTTAGTCCCAACCGCATTTCCTACCAACCGACCTTCTACGAAATTCCCGTCCAAAGGTCCCACGAGATCACCATCTTCAATAGTTCCAACTGCATTTCAGACGAAAGATCCCACCAGCACCCCATCGATTAATCCCACCACGTGGTCTCCTACAAGCAAATCTACGGCCACTGACCATCCGACAAAGTCGATTGCACCCTCACCGGCACCTACTACGTCAGATATTGCAACTTTTTCGCCGACTCTAGAAGCGTCATCATCGTCTTTGGTTGGTGCAGTGACTGCAGTTGTAGTAGTGGTTGTCGGCGCTATTGGCGTATGTCTGTGGCATCGGTCTAAGCAAACGTCCAACTCAAAGGTGTACGTCGCTCTTAACGACTCCTCTAAAGTGTCAAAGGAGGACGTAAAGGAAGGTTTTGGTGAGGAAGAAAAAAAAAGTACGAATAATACGGCCCCCGCAACTCTATTAGACGTTGCTCGGGAGGAAGTTGCGCAGCAACAAGAGACAGCGCCAGAACTTTTGAAAGTCGACGGGGAAGATGCAACGCGAAAGAACAATATGAAATTAGTCCCAACGAAACCGACGCTTCCATCTATGAGCGGCGGACCAAGCGTTGCAGCACTAGCACCCCCTGGCTCAGCAAAGGCTAAAATATCCCCACAAGTGCCAGCATTACTATTACCAACCACGAAAAGCGCGGCACCGAAGCCTCTTCTCCCGTCGATGAAACAAAGATGACGAATCTGTTTTTTCCAAAGTAATTTTACTTTTTGAATAATATTAGAGATATACTCGATTGCAATCATTTTTACGTATTTGGTTGCTCCAATCGTTCTCAACGCGCGCGCATTGACTATTAAAATAATATACTTTTCCATCATTGTATTCTTTTTCTTCTATCTATGGTTACCAGTCGGGGAGATGCTATTCTGCCTGAAACGGCGCAGCAAGCTAGTAAAGTCGCTGGTATTAAACGCAAAAGTACCCTTCCTGCTTTTGCCGCAGTAGCACTTTCTGTTGTCATTGTATCCACTTGCTGGACTTTAGGGAAACGAGGTGGGGTGCCTTACTTGAAATCGGCGCCAACAGTGCCCCTGATTTGCGTATTCGCGGCTTGGTGCACGTTTGGACTTCGCCGCGTTCATCGTTCAGCGTCGTTCATCGGTGCAGCAGTGTTTAGTATTTTTGCTTTACTCTGGATTTTTGCGGAACTTTTCATTGAATTTCGTCCGACAAGCATTGAAAGTAGATGGTACGTCGCAGGGACCCCATCGAAATACTCGATTGCTAACGTCGCCCTTGCCGCGCTGAATGGTATGGTCAGTGCATTTGCTCCCGCCTCTGAGGCGATGCCTGTTGTTAGTTGGGAGCAAGTGATTCCTGAAGCAGAGCTCTTTACGAAGCACGCAGAGGCGATCCGGACTGAAGTAGAAGAGCTGATCGCCGACTCTGACATTAAAATTCCGAGATATGGCGAGGTGGATCCCCTCCAAAGCGGCGACAAGTGGGGTGTCTTTGCGTTTAAATATCACGGCGATCTGCACGAAGCGAACTGCGCGCGATGCCCAACCGTGTGTCGAATTCTCGAAGAGTTACCGCAGATAAAACTTGCGATGCTGTCTATTCTGGACCCTGGTGCATATCTTGGTCCCCACTACGGCGTGCTGCGTCAGATTATGCGACTCCACTACCCTATCATTGTTCCCGAGGGCGCAACGATTGATGTAGACGGTACAACTTATATGTGGAATGAAAATGAATTGATGCTTTTCGACGACACGTATCTTCATTCTGTTCGCAACGATGCAGACAGTCCTCGCGTTGTCATCTTTATGAATGTTATACGCCCCTCCACCCCCCGTGCATTTAGCTGGCTTCTTGAGGCGATTGCGGGCCCGTACCTTAGGGATGTAAACAAGCGTATCGAGGCGGCAAGCAAAGTCAAAATGTAAAATATTTGTATTTATTTCGCACCACACCATATTTAAAATTATTCCATATACAGCAAATGTACTTTAGTTGTCTTCATCCTCTTCCTCGACTGTCTCTTCCATGACCGCCTCCTCAACCTCACTCGCTTCAACTGCGGACGATTGAACGACCGATGAGGTGGCCATAGTTTCGGGATCCGAATCAGAGTCGGAGCTCTGCATGCTGCTGCCTTCATTTTCGACTGTGCTCGTCATGCTCTCCGTTGCGCTCATTGGGGCCACCGAATTTGACTTGGATTTCCTTTTCAGCTTCGAAAAAACGTTGCTACTCGCCGCAGACGAGCTCATTTGAGACGTTCGTACATTCGATCCAATTTCTCCACGCGCCTGCTTCTTTGCCTTTCGCTTGTGCTGGCGACGCTTTTTAACCCAAACCATAGTCTTGAGGGATTTTGTGTCCTTTCTGCCTTGATCAACGTCAACAAAGTACTTTAGACCAAAGTATGGCCCAATACATCCAAGGAAGAGGTACCAAAATCCTGTGCGCATCGTTCCCGTAGTCTCATACAGAATCGCGCATATGAGAGGTCCCATCCACGAGGATCCCTTGTCGGTGAGTTCGAATGCAGAGTAGAATTCTGCCTCGAGGCCCGGGGGCGTCAAATCGCTCATCAGCACGCGGCTGAATGACTGAACAGGTCCAAGAATCAAGCCATAAAGGCATGCGAAGGGCCACAGCTCCCACGAATTTACCATTCCGATGGGCATACCTGGAATGCTTCCCAGGAGACCAAACGCCACAACTAATCCCAACGCCAACAAATTCTGCTCAATAAACCACTTTTGACTTCTTCCCTTAAAGTATGTGTTTTCGAGCTTCATCTGTATTACGCACCCGATAAAACAAAACATGGGGACAATCAGCGCGAGCATGGTCAGCTCCATGGTGCCCACGTTAAATTCAGCTTCCGCGAATAGCACGGCGACGTGCGTGATCGTGTTGTAAGCGTCTGAGTACCAGAAGTAGCACACAAAAAATCTGCAGGTGTGTGGCAGGGTTTTGATGTTTTTCAGGACCTCTGCGGTGTCATAGTAGCCGTAGGCAAGCCAGCGCAGACCTCCTTGCCACTTTCTCGGCAGTGGTGGACCAGGACGAGGCTCAAGGTGCCTGATTGCCGGCGTCGCAAAAGCAATGAACCACATTGCTACAAGAACGTTGATCAGGTACATGGAAAACATCGATGGGTCCATCATGAGAAGGACGATACTGACCAAAAGACATGAGCAGCCGCCCAAGTAGCCCCAAGCGAATCCCTTGTGGGATATCTCGTCTTCGATCGAGATATACACTGCAAGGATTTTTTCAGCGTCTTTACCCGCTGATTTGCTCGCCTCTTTCATACGAGGATGCGCAAGAGCTAGAAAGGGCAAGTAAGCGTTGTACATAACGATGGATAGACCATATAATCCATTCGCCAAAATAACGCAGAGCGCTGAAAAAATGTAGTTCTTATTCTTGGGGAAAGGATCGAGAATGAGGATAACGCCGTTCATCAAAATTACGAATGCTGCAAAATAGGCGCACCTTAACATGATTTTTTTCCTGTAGTCCAAGTGATCGCCAAGACCCGAAAAACTGACAAAGAGGAAAGCTTGAACAAAGATCGAAAGCGATATCACCGTTCCTGCAAATGCAGTTGCACTGACTGTCATAATCCCCATATTGAGAGTTCCATAGCAGCGCGTGCTGTTTATCATTGCAGCCATGACAAACTCTGTGTCGGGCATGGTTCCATTTTCTGAGTCGACGTACAGCTTCATAAACGACAAACCGTAGTACCATCCATTCACAGTCGCATTAACCGTGATGCGGTGAATAGAGGTCCCGGAGGACGCTTCTGATTCAGGGTGAACTAGAACAGACACATTTTTAAGCATCGTGTCGTTGAACGCAACGCGAAAGTTTTCAGCTTCGTCGTCCGTGAGGTTCGCAAGCAAAGTCCACGACCAAGTGGTAAAGTCTACCGACTTGTCGTACGTCGTATTAAACGTCTTGTTTCGAAACAGGCCAGACACTTCGGGGTCATAGTCGGTTGGAATCCACGATGGAAGGCTTTGGCACGTCACTTTTCCCGGAGCGAGTGCATCCGTCAGGTTGTAACCGTCTTCGATGACGTAATCGGTCCAAGAGCCCCATTCATCGTCTTCGTTCGTAAAATTGTACAAACAAGTCGTCTGAAGTGGCTCGCTAGTGAAATTTCCTCCAGGGTAGTTGAAGTTTACAACCTTGTCATGATACGGACAGGCAGCATCATTGCCTAGGTACAGTAGCATCAGTGGGTAGATGACACCGGTGAGGACTTGATAAAACGGAGAGTTGGCAAAGTCGAACCAATACCATGCTTGCAGTTCCTTCTGGGTTGCCCAACCGCCCGAAATATTCGCTTTGAGGGCCTTAAGGCGGGACTTGGCTTCTTTCTTATTTTCTCTCTTTTTTTCTGTAGAGTTTCCAGATTTAATCGCGGTCGACTCTTCGTCATACTCCGACATGGAGCTTTCCGAAGACCCTTCCGACATTGTAGAGATTTCCTTGATGAAAACCGGTGTATGGTGCTTCGCTGGGGAAAACGCCTTCTATTTTTTGCCGACTTTGCCTTCACTTTTGTTTCATGAAATGAATATCTCATCGTAAACGTCGTGAGAAAAAAAAATTACAACTGGGAATTTACCAACTGCAATCGATAAATGTTTTTCCACGAGTACTAAATAGTATTTTTTATATAGTAAATATTGTAAATACGTTTTCAAAATTCACAGTAAATTTTTTTCATAAAATGGAGTCCGAAAATATAAACCTTCAGGCTCGAACTGGTAGTAGGAAAGTAGTACCCCCTTGACCGGGAGAAATTAAGAGAAACGGATATATATGCGTTATGTAATATAAGCGTTAAGATAGCGGGCCATTCATGATTATTTATTTTTTTTAAAATTTATTCCTGAAACGTGAGTTTTTTCAGTATTAAACCATCAGCGCTTCCTACAGTATCTATAGCGCCATCGCCTGTAGTGTCGTACCCAAAGGCGTCCGATTTGCCGTCACCGCTCGTATCAATAGGTATCGGAAGCGGCATTAGAGCAGGTGCCGGGCGCAGTATGCTTTCCGAGCGCTGAAGTGTCTTGCCATCGTCAAAAAATGAACCAAAACTAGACATTGGTCCATGCCGCCGGTGTGATTCGCCCCCTAATGAGGGTGCATGAAAAACCTTAATTGAGTTTGCGCTGTTGAAAGATCTATGAAGAGTCGACAGTAGTACTGTTGGCGGTGTAACTGCCTTTCGCTCCTTATCAGAGACGACACCAACGATGCAGTCAAGCGCATGCACCCAGCCCCGCTGCTGCGCGTGCAGTGTAGCCACCGAAAAAAGCCTATCATCCCCCAGGACTGTATTATTTGAAAGATCCTGATCGTTTATCAAGACTGCAGTTGCACCCCACACGCTGTTGCATTGCCGCGCAGTCGTCGGCGATGTCGTCACCAGCAAGATTCTTGCCTTGGGTCTGTATTTTGCAACGAGTCGCACAAGATCTCCAGAATACGATACAACGATTAGTAATTTCGCACTAAGGGATGTCGCTGTCTCCACAGCAGAAGATGCGAGTGCCTCAGTAGGCCCAACAGTTCCGCACCGAACGAGCACCTCGCTACGAATGTCCAAAAATATATGTCTATAGTCGAGACAGCGCTCTGCCTCGATAATTATTCGTGACATCGTCTCGACTGCTTTCTTGGGGTATATACCGCTTGCTGTCTCCCCGCTCAACATTAGTGCGTCGGAGCCGTCTATCACGGCGTTAGCTACGTCTGTGCACTCGGCGCTAGACGGTCGGGGGCGGCGCTTCATCGAGTCGAGCATCTGCGTTGAAGTCACGACTGTCTTTCCGTGTACGTTTGCAAGATGGATGGCCATTTTTTGGGCGAGACACACCTTCTCGAGGCTCAGTTCCATCCCTAGGTCCCCCCTTGATACGTGTATACCGTCTGACGCTTCGACAATCGCCTGGATGTTTCGCAGTGCCTCTACAGTCTCGAGTTTGGCGTGCACTCGAATCCGCCTGCCTGCTTGTCCCAAACATTCGCGTATCTCCTGCACATGCGACGGGTGCCGCACAAATGAACCAGATATGATATCTACGTTGTGTTTCAGCCCAAATTCTAAAATATCGCGCTTATCCTCTTCCGTAATCCCCGGGAGGCGCACCGTACCTCCTGGAAAGCCAATGTTTTTAAACTCACCCAACGTGTGGGACGTTAAACTTCTAACTACGATCATCCTTCGCGCTGGAAATGACTGCAGTACCCTGAAAATAATAGAGCCATCTGCGATTAGAATTATGCTGCCTGGCGTTGCACTCGTCCCAATGTGCTCGTAGTTGCAGTAAATCCGATTGCAATTGCCCTCAAGCAACCCTGTCGGGTCGTGTAGTATTTCGAGCTTTTGGCCCTCGATAAGCTTCAGGGGCCTACGCTCCTTCAAAAGTCCCGTCCGTATCTCGGGACCTTTTGTATCCATCAAAATAGCGCAGCTGCAGTCAGTCCAGCCCTGCGCCCTTCTATCTTCTATAGCATCTCTCAAGTTTTTTACGGAAGTCGCATGAAATTCGTGCGTGCCGTGTGACATATTTAAGCGAGCGATATTCATACCTGCGTCGAGGAGAGATCCGATTACCTCCTTCGACTGGGACGCAGGGCCGATAGCACACACGATCTTTGTCCGCCTGTAGTGACTGGGTGCGTAGAATGTGGCTTCATCTCCCTTTAATTTAGATTTCCAAGCCTTTCTCGCCGACACGGGGCTCAATGGCTCCAAAATATGGCGTACAGAAGACCCAGGGGGAGACGAAGGAGAATTCATAGGTCCGTTTTCATGCCATCAACAGCACCAAAAAAAAAGGACGGGGATTTTATTGACATCGCTCTACAATAGACCTTTCGACGCAGCGCATGGATATTATGCGACGACGCAAAACGGAAGGTAAAGTGAAGGAATGCAAATAAACGAGGGTTTATCTTTATTTATTTTAAAATATAATAAAAACAAATAATGATGATATTTTTTAATATCATCTTTCAAGTTGAATATGACCTAAATAATGAACCGCATTTAAAAATATATATACTTATTTTTGTCGTAATAAATATTTACCTGCTGATATACTGCTACCGAGTAATAATAAAATAAGAAGAAGTATAATAACAACATGATAAATAATAATGATCATACTTTGTCAATGAATCAAAACGTCGTGGCCTCTGCTGCTTTGTGCGCTCTCGCTTTGCGGCTTTGCACGTCGATCGGCGAAAAGGAAAAGGTGCCCTCGAATAAAGGACTCTTCGCCGCGATCTCGTCTTCAATTTGTTTCCTCTTCGATATGATTTTGCTGCGTCTGCGACCCGTCCACTCAACGCCAAGCGTCGACGCAACGTTATCAGGGTTAGAAGGCGCCTGGTGGGCAAGCATTAATTTTGCCTCCTTGCTTGCGCGACGCTGCGCGCGAAAGAGTTGCAGGGGATCTTTGCGCTGGTACGAGTCTTCGTCGTCTGAGTCGTACGGCTGCGTGGCGGCTACTGCCTTTATTGTCAACGCTCTGGAACGGATGGGTGGGTCGGGGTTCCGAATTTTTTCCAACTTTTTTTTCAATTTAGGGTTGCTGAGCGCTATGCCATGCTTCCGCGCAAGAACCACATCTTCGTGATCAAGGTTCTCGTTTGAACATGATACAAGAAATTCGGACGAAAAAAGAGATGGAATAGATGCAGCGTCCAGCTTGCCCTCACGAGTTCGTCGCCATTCCACAAGATCTTCGTGATCCAGGCGCTTCTGCTCCTCTTTTTCTTCCATGAGACGGATATTCCTCTCTTCCTTCATCCTCTCGGCATAGCTTCCTCTCAGCACTACCGACGAGTGTCTCTCGCCAAACCTCGGTTCCATGTCGTATGCTTCTGGCATGGACGATGGATGGAAGAAACCTTGCGGCAATTGGTCATACTCGAGCGGAGGAGGAGGAGGGGGCTGCACCGCAGTGCTTTGCATCTTGCCCTCGTCACTCCCTTGACGATGGGGCGCATCCTCTGGAAAGCGCGCGGACCTCTTGCTCGTAAAATAATTGTCCCAAGCATCTTCCCTCGCTTGAGTAACGGGGGACATGTCGTATTTGCTACGAGTCAAGAAACTAGCCATTCTCTCGCTCTGGGTCTTACCATCTTTGCCAAGCTGGCGCGAGGGCGACGAAGCCCTCGGTGAAGTTGGTGTCCTATTCAAAGGGCGCTCGGACGCACCCAACAAACCGTGGGCTTTTGAAATTTCGCCTAATTTTGAAGCAAGAAAAATCATTTGCTTCCGGCTGAGCTTGTCAATCTCGTCGAATTCATCAGAACTTGATGTTGCACGCGCGTCATCCACCGAATCTAAAAGATCGACACTATCAACGCTGTCGCTGTATATGTCGCTTGCAATGGAACTCAAGTCAGATCTATTGCGCGCGTGGCGTGGTGAAGGCTGCGTCGCCGCCGGCTTCAGAAGGGGGGAGCTGAGGGTCCGCATGCGCACCACCGGCTGCTGCCTGTATGTTAAGAATGTTGCGCACATCGTGTGACTCCAAGCAGTGCACAGCTCGAGTGGCACTCGTTTCGTCCCCGCTGAATCAAATGGCATCGCTACAGGCCGAAACGTTTCGAAGTTTGTTTCATCTGCAGTCCCCCGCCTCGCACGAGAATTCATATACTTTGAAAATGCGCTTCCAGCGTGTCCCCATGCCCATATTTCGTTTTTGGCAGATATTGCAATAGTCTGCCGCCAGCCGCACGACACAGAAGTCACTAGTCCCGCCACATTCCTCAAACGTTGCATAAGGGTTGGTGTAGTTCTAGGTTTAGCGTCTCCAAGACCCAGCTGCCCCGATCGATTGCACCCCCACATGTACACGCATCCATTTTTTGCGATTGCAGCTGTGTGACGAGGACCGCACGAGAAATGAACAATGGAGGCTGGTGTGTGTATTCGCGTTGGCACGAGTCGTGGTTTGGTGTCTCCTGTGCCGAGCTGGCCATCTTTGTTGTTTCCCCAAGAGAATAGCGCACCTTCGTGCGTTGAGATTATGCAGTGGCCCCAACCGCATCCAGTACTTTTGACCCTATACTTGCGAAGTCCAAGAACCATCTGCGGCTTAGCCTTGTCCCCATTACCAGAAAACACGCCAAGGCCTAGCTGTTTGCCGCTTCCCCAAGAGTAGAGCGCGCCTGTCTTTTTCAATGCGATCACGTGATAGGCGCCACTTGCTATTTCAATAACAGGGACATTCCTATCCCCGACACTAATCGCGCAAGGTAGTGCGTGGTTCAGCTTGTCGCCACATCCAAGTTGGCCCCGACCTCCTGCGCCCCAGGAATATACACGCCCCATGCTCGTCAGTACGACTGAGTGTTCATCGCCAACCGCCACACTAACGACGATCTCTTTCATCGGAGTGTACCTTCGGCGACTCACTTTTAGATTGGGACCTACACCAGGGCGGTCTCGCATATTCTCAAAAAACTCTAGCATATTAGGCGACGATGAGGGAGTAAATTTGCCGCGACCCAGCTGGCCACGCTCACCCCATCCCCACGTGTAGACGCTTCCCTTGCTATCAACGCACACTGTGTGGGCGACTCCGATTCCCACGGTACGAATTTCAGCTTCTTTTTGCGCGAGCACGTCCTGAAGCTGGGACACAGCAAAAGACCACCCGTCAGGATAAATGTCGAATGAGTTTATGACAATATCAGAGTCGAGCACTCCAGTGGCTACAAAACCTTTTCGTTTCAGCGCGCTGGCGGCACTCTTCTGCTTTCGAACGTCGGAAAATTCCCTATCTCGATATTTTCTCACCGGAAGAGGAAGATCGCTGTGCATTTTTTCAAGCTGCAGCGCTTCGCGGGTGCGTAGCGTCTTGATTCTCCACAATTCGTCGGCTACAGCGTTGACCGTCTTCATTTTATCAACAACACAGCGCGAAAGAAATCCCCGGATCACACGCTGGAGGATCCGAGTGCTACGCATCGTCTTGATGAAGCGAAATCGCAGCCGCCACGCATGATTGTAACGCGCAATCACAATAGCTGAACTTCGTAGATCCAAAAACCTATCGCGAACCTTGAACGTATTCCATGTGCTTTGGATGAGCTTTGCGCATCTCTCACGATGACGGTCTTCGCGCCCCTTCTCGAGCGTCCGAAGAATATCAGGCCGCCGCTGACGGTGCAAGAACCCGCGAACCATGCCTTGTATAATAAGAGCAGAGCGCACAGTGTTCCAGTATGCTCGTCTGCTCGTAATGAACTTTCTTGCTGCACGCTGGAGAACATTTACAGCTTTAATCATCCCAAGGACGTGCTGGCGGAGCATATAGCCGCGTGAAAGTAGATGCAAGGTCGTCATCGCCTGCCTCATTCGAAACCAGCATATTCGCTGCTGGATTTTTCGATAGTATTTTTGTACAACTCTAGTCGCGTGGCGTTTTTTCACGAATCGCATGCGATGCACCCATGCGCCAACACAACGTCCCAGGACCTGCTTTGCCCTCACCTTATCTTTCCACGCCTTGCGGTAGAACCTTGCTCTCCACGCCGCCTGAGCTCGCGGCATACACTCATACAAGTTTTTCATTCCTCGTCGGCATAAGTGCATGCGGTACGCTGCCTGAAGTTTCGTGGCTGCGGCATCCATTGCCTGGAGTTTCTCGTCGCGAAGCGAGTCTAGGGCTTGGATGAGCTTCCGGCGCATGAAAATCTTTGTGAGTCCAAACTGCATAACAGCTTTTCTCTGCTTAAACTTGTTATTAAACTCGCCCATTTTCCACAGCACGTCGACGAGATCGTGGCATAGCGCTTTGATGTCGTCAGATTGGCGCGGGCGCATAGGGAGTTGCTTCCCATCGAGCGCAGTTCCCCCGGGTACAACCATGATGAAACGATCGTAAAATGTTGCATACGGAACCCTGTAGCTAAATCCAGAGTGACGAATTCGAATGGAGTCGAGAATTCCCAAATATCGCAGCTGGTGCAGAAGCAGCTCGGGTTCTACGTATTGTTGCTTCTTCAGTGCATTTGGCTTGATGCAGCGGACAAACTGGGGCGTAGTCGAGTTGAGAGCGATCATTAATTTTTTCATATCGTCCTTGAACTTGCTGCCCAAAAATGCATTGGAGCCTACCATAGATCCCTTTTGCGTCTGCTTGCCCGACGAAAATAGACCCGCAAGGAGCCCGAGACTACTCGTAGCTAATAGAGAGCTCACGTTGTCGGCCAGCCGATCGCGATTCTTTATCAAAAAGTCTTCTACGTCGTACGTGACATCCCCTGCACTATGACAAATCGTAAACGCGTCGCCAATCCGCACAGATTTATACTGCGCTGAGTACTTACTTCCGGGCTTCCCATGGGTTGAGTTGCACTTGTTCAAGAATGACTGGTCGGTCGAACGTGGGAAAAGGCACGCCTCGTCGAGCAGCGAAAAAATACCATGAGGTCGCTTTTCAACAAGATCAATAATAACTTGGTTGTCTGTAAACGTAATGTGCGAGTAGTCGATCATTTCGGCCTTGTATAGATCCAGCTCAAGTTTAAAAACATGGTTGCAGAAAAGCTGCTGAAGTTTCTCGTTTGCAAAGTTGATACAAAATTGTTCAAAGGAATTCTTCTTGAACACCTCGAAGCCAAAAATATCCAAAACTCCGATAAAACTCATCTGGTCGCCCCCTTTACCGGTGAGACAACGATTTATTTTTTCTACCATCCACTTGAATAGGAGACCGTATATAGATTTGCAGAGCGCGTCTACGGAAGCCATGGCGTGGTATGGATCAAGGGGCGAAATGATAGATTTGCTGCTGGAGCTCGCCTTTACCTCTTTGTTTGTCACAACATGCACGAGCTTGGTGGAATCGATGCCTACGAGCTCCGCGGCGCGTTTTGCAGCGGCAGTGGGCTCACCAGATTTTAGCGCAGCATTGCCGTCGCCATTTGCTTCGAACTCAAGATTGCCTAGGGAGAGCACGCCGCTGAGGATGCGCAGCATCGCGTCGCGATCGTTTTTTTCAATCCCAATAAACTCAAGAGATGTACAAAAATTGAGAAATTCCTTTGCGTCATCGATGTGCTTCGGTGTACCTGCTTTAGGGGTTGGGGCACCTTTGTTGCTGCGGCGGCCCTTCAAGGCCTTTGTTTCTTTGAGCACCCTCTCTTGAGTAGCTGGATTCAAAAATCGGTACGCGTCCGCTTTGAGAAGTTTGTATGTGCTTCGTTGAGCCTCTGAAGCTCCCGCGAGTAAAAAGTAAAACACGTGGTAATTTCTCTCGCCATCCATTTGAGATACGACCCTACTTTTTTCGAGCAGATAGTCGCAAACCGACGCTCCAACGATCCGCCCGGCTTGATCAACTTGAATTTGCAAAAACTTTCCAAATCTCGACGAGTTATCATTCCGCACCGTCTTTGCGTTCCCAAGCGCCTCTAGGATAGGGTTTGTGCGCAGCAATTTAGCTTCTATCGTGCGATTTTGTTGACTTGCCCGCCGTACGACGAGTGGGTTGCTGGCGGAGCCTAACGAGCCCCGGCGCGACCTTTGCTGATCGGGAGCAATTTCGAGCAAATCTTTGGGCACAGTCTTGCTACCCGCGCACGTCGCCAGGTATTGCATAATGTGTTTTGTAGTTTCCGTCTTACCTGCGCCAGACTCCCCAGATATAACAACGCTCTGGTTTTGGTATGTATCTTTGATTCGCTGGAGTGCTACGTCAGCTACTTCAAATATGTGCGGCGGCAGTCTCGCGCTCTCGCGCTTTTCGCTCGGCATCTGATCGAGAACGCTGTCCGGAATTCTCTCGCGGTACTTTTTTATATATTCGGGGCCGTATATTTGGCAGCCAGATGTATCCTTTAGTACTTTATATGGGTTCATGACGATGAGCATAGGCCCTGCTTTTGTATATATCTGAGGCGGTCGATTGCGTTCTCCGTGAAAACGACGCTCAATGTTATGCATAAGCGCCACTTCGTGAAGATGTGTGAAGCTCACCATATCATCGACTTGTTTGTCTGCGTTTGTTAAGTAGACTTCGTTATTTGGGACACGCGCGCGTTCCTTGGGTGCTGTAAGTGTCTCAATCACTACGGTTCCATCTCCTGATTCTACT
>JACLAC010019036.1_pt1 | contig 26913 bp, 31 predicted proteins | sample 8027881 | NCBI WGS metagenome assembly JACLAC01 (sample SAMN15725517, study PRJNA655200) | protist metagenome | isolation source: fluorescence activated cell sorting (FACS) single amplified genomes of... | place: Spain: Blaines Bay Microbial Observatory, Mediterranean Sea | collected 2016-01-19 | reverse complement strand
CAGCGTGTTTCGACGGGGCAGGGTGTAGTTCGTCGTTATCGTCGGAGAAACGGCGCAGATCGAGGAGTCGTCGAGGTTGCTCCACGAGCAGAAGGAGGCGGCGTCTGGGCGGGGCCCAGAGGTTGGAGGACCCTCCGGGCGCCGGTGTTTCTCTCGAGGTTGAGCAGAGCGAAGACAGTATTGGAGAGCAGGAACCTGGTGCGACGGGCAGTGTTGCGGAGGAGGTGTATCGATTCCATCACCGTCAGCAACGTGATTCACCTCGATCAGACGAAGAAGAAGACGACGCAGAAGGTCGCGGAGTAGTTAAAGAGACAACTCTTTGGTCGCGCAGCAGGAGCTGTCGCCGAAGTTCAAGAAGTCGGAGCAATCGCAGAAGGTCTGCTGTGCCCGCTGAGAGACGAAGGAGTTCTGCTCTGTCTTCCGAAAGCGCAACTGAGAACGCTGCTGGGTTTGATGCTGCAGGAGGCGACCACGACAGAGAAGGTCCGCCTGGTGCATCATCATCGTCTGCATCTTCTTCCGTGTTGAACCGTGTGGGGGGAGAGCCGGGACTGATTTTCAGAGCGGCAGAGCAAATCTTATCTCGTCAGAACAGTAGTAGTGGTGGTGGCGCGTCAGCATCGTCATCAGCGTCGTGCTCATCATTCGAGGAGGACCCCCCCGGAGACGACAGCATGCCGGGCGATGTGAACATGATACCCAACATGGGGGTGGGTCACCACCCGAGCAGCAGCTCGAAGGTACTCCAAAGAAGTCTTCATCGTCTACCAGCATGTTCTCGTCCAACCTCAGTTGGGGTCGACGAACTATAGTTTATCTTCGGTGGCAGTGAATAGATTAATACATCGTCGGCATCCGGCATCGCTTGTGTTTGGTGACCGCTGCAATATGCGAATAATATGTGATTTGATTTCTAAAACAGTGCCTGCCATCGCCCTCGAACGACGCCCCCGCAGCACCGCGAGCGCCAGCCGGCAGCACAGGGAAAACTTCGCGCGAAGAGCTGCATGTACCGACGATCGCGTTTTTTGTCTCTCTGTGAAGATGTTTCGACTGCTCATGCGTGATTTTCCATGGGACCTCGTTCCGTGCTAACGAGTCCATGCAGCTGATCGTGAGTGCACCGTGGTCATGCGCCGTGATATACATATCAGGAGCGCGCCACATACTCTGCGGCTTTATTGCATGTGACACGCGCATGCAAATATCAAAACAGTCAATGGGCACAACGAAGGGGTCATCAGCAGAGGGGAGCCCGAACATACCCAGTTCCGCCTCGAGTTCGCCTGCAGGATCGCCTTCGTGCTCTCCTGCGTCATCCCCAAGCGCTAGTCCTGCGCCGAGCGTCAGCCCAAACACCAGCCCAGCACCCACGAGCGGCTCGAAGGTGTGGCACCGCATTTTTTTGTGTTAAACAGGCTACTTCGTAGATAATGAAACCTGAAGCCTAGGTATACGAAAATGTCATGTTGTTTGTGCTCATTGTGCGAGAGAAAGGATGGAGCGCAGATGTTTTTTGAACAGCCCGTTATACTGTAGTCATGTAGTCATTGCATTTCATAATGGATTCGCTGCATCATGAGAGAGGCGAGATATTAGACAAGACATGGTTTTTTTGATATTAGTTTTGCTTTTTGTTGATGAACTGGTCATTTCGTGCTGCGCATGTAGCGCGAGTAGCATCACGGATGGCATGCATACTATTGAAGGGTACTTCGACAATGAACTCATTGATTGTAGAACGGAACACGTACAACATGTTTTTTTGCAAGGGAGCAGTCGATTGAACGATTCGTGTAAATAAAGAGCAGTATCATCAGAGAGCAATCGAGTACACTATGTCCGACAGTATCTTCGTCACACGAACAGTTGTGAAAAGCTTCCTCTGAAAGAAGAGCTCAGGGAGTTTTATGTCCTAGCTACAGTACAAGACGTGTAGGGGTAGCATTAAATTTTTTGAACACGCCAGCAGGAAGACTACTATGCAGTCTGCGGTAGAAAAGGGGACCCCTGCGGGCCCATCGCAGCCTTCGAGTGGGACATCTATTTCTTCGCTTGCGAAAGCGACTCCTTATCCGTTTCTCACGAGAGCAACAACATTTCCGAAATTTGTGAATCGTGCTCCTCAGCCCGGTAATGGCAGGCAAGGCAAGGGGCAGTGGGGGGTGACGCCGCCGCGAGATTGGCGGGATTCGAACGCGAAATTCACCACGCACTCGCAGCGAATGCTCAGTACTCTGGCAAATGACTTCGCCGACGAGACACCTGAGGAGAAAGCAAAGAAAGAGTACTACTGTGCTAAGCGTTGTGTTTTGTATCGAATTTGTTTCTTGCGACTGTAGCTCTCAAAGCGTGCAATTTGTTGTTTAATACGGTGTTGTCTGAAACGCCGAAAAGTGGTGTGTGAAGATCGCCGACATGAGAGAAGTGTACGAAGCGATGAAGCGATGGCGTGGCGGTTGTAAATGATTTTCTCTGTCACAGATTGGCGAAGCGTGGAGAAATTTGTCATGTCATCGTCCACAGGTCGTGCATCGCGAAGATACAAGAGCTTCTCACGGCCTGGATAAACAAGATACACAAGGAGTCGGTAGACTGCGCTTGTTTGTGAAGTACACTTCGTTTGTCGTAATGTGCGTCCTTGAAGGTGTAGCGATGATGCAGTACTTGAGCTGTGGTTGCTGTGGAGTACTACGTCCTCATTCGTGTTGACTGCAGCCTGGCGGGTTCTTGAGCAACAAAAAAAACACCACGCAGTCTGCAGTGCAGAGCGCCGCGCCGGAGGGCATGGTAGTCGCGGTTGGCTCGCAGCGGATAGGCGTCACCACTGTCGATAGTGACATAGATTTGGTATAATCATTCTGACATCGTCTATGAACAGAAATTTTCACGGTGTGGTCCGTTGAAGTGGCGTGCATACTGAAGCGATGCCAGTGCATACTGAATACCAGCCTGTGACTGAGTCGCAGAGCACTGTGTATATTATCCAAAGGGAATTTTGTAAAGGGAGGGAATTTTTTCCTGAAGAAACATTCTTCCCCGAAAAGGTGTGCATCTGTCCGCAGCTACTGGACCCAGGAACGATGCAGGTTTTTCGCGGCGCCGAGCTTCGCGAGCGGTTTTTCTCGCAGTTTCAGGACGAGCTGCGAAAGCTAGACAACGTCACGGATTTGTGGTAATTGCTGTCATGTGGTTCCTGTTTTCGTCTGACGTTCCGAGTATTGAAAAATGTCGATGCAACGTGAAACAAGAAAATCGCAGCAATTCATGTGCATGGTAAAATGCATTGTGTAGCCTGCTGATATTAGTCCTTGACACCATCGAAGCAGGAGTGGACATCATCGAAGCCGTAAACAAAAAGGCGCGTGCCCTCACCGACGAACCCGATTTTGAACCTGAAGATGGACGGCATGGTGGACATCGACATCAACTTCTGCGAGCTTCCAGTGAAATCGATCGATCCCAGCATAGATTTCCAGTCCGACGGCATTCTCTGGAAGCTCGATGAGGCGAGTCAGCGGTATTTCCCGGGTCATGGCTGCGATTTGACATTGGAGTATTTTTTTCGAACATGGTATTTCGGCCAAGGGGTGAGTGTACTGGGTCGTTTGTACTGTACTCCGAATTCCTCCTACTCAGTTTACTGTTAGTGACTAGCACAGTCCCTCGCGACGTATCGCTCGCGACGACGCGCCTCCTCTCGTTACGGACGCGTCCGATCAACACACTCCACTGTGTGGACGAACACAATCCTGCCACAAATGGCTGCGTCTAAAACTCAGGACCTTGGTCCCGTCACGTCAGGGACCGACCGACACTAATCGGCAAAAACCAAAAGGATTTTTCCTCTACACCGAATACTAGCGCATAACTGCGCGTTTTGAGATTGATTGATGATTGTTTCATCACGTATCCACGATCTCAGGATTGACTTCCGTTCTTCACTTCATGCTGCGGTAATATGCTCAGTCTGGTCTGGCATCTATGTTCTCCTATGCTCGTCCTCTGTAGCGTGGGCTCCACTCTAGGCCCAGTGATTTCAGTGTGTTCCTCTCTAGTCAGTCTCTTGTCTTCTTCTGTAGCTTCTCTCCGGAAGGGAAGAACGAACACGCACATCAGAGACGATCAAGTCGTCTCTTCACACTTTACTGCTATGTCTGTATCTCTCATACTGACATTCCCCCTTCCGAAGCAGAAACCGAAGACCACAGAGCCGCTATCCACCTAATCCACCTAGCCTCGAATGAAGCATGCATTCACATACTCCGCTTTCACCTCTGATTTGATCGCAAACTTGTGGGGCTCGAAAAGTCCCACATACTTCTCATGCGATAGAGGCTTCGTGAAAGTGTCCGCCAAATTAATCGCAAACTTGTGGGGCTCGAAAAGTCCCACATACTTCTCATGCGATAGAGGCTTCGTGAAAGTGTCCGCCAAATTAATATCTGTGTTGCAATAGCACAGATCTTTCACGTAGTCTCGAATCATATGCAACCTCAAATGCATATGCTTGCTCCTCTTTGTAGACACACTAGTCTCGCTGAGCGCTAAAGCACTCTTGTTGTCATTAAAGACCAGGGGAAAATTCGCCGACTCGTTCTCTAGATACCACTTCAAGTACCCCTGCTCCTCTGACAGGCGCACGCAATCGTACATCGCGCAGTACTCTGCCTCCATAGTACTGGTCGCGCGAATTCCCTGTTTCTTGCTCTTCCACACCACCGGCACACCCCTGTGATAGAGAATGCACCCACTAGTTGACTTCAAGGAGACTGTGCACCCTGCGAAGTCCGCATCGCAGAAAGCGATGGTGTCCTTGTACTCTTTTCCTCCTTGCTGTGCCATCTTTTGGTAGATGCTCTTGAAGCTTGCCTCTTTTTCTGGACTGTATGAAAGCCCTAGATCCAGTGTCCCCTTGAGGTACCTCAGGATCCGCTTCGCCTCTGTGACTGCCGCGTCTGTCACATTTTCACACTGTGTTGCCACCTTTTGCACCGCGTAACTAATATCTGGCCTCGCTATACTAGCTATGTACAACAGACTGCCAACAAGCTGCCGAAAAGGAAACTTGTCGTTCTTTGGACTGTCTTTCTTGTCATGCGCCTCACGGACGCACGGCGTCGCTACCGGCTTAGCATCCTGCATGTTGAACTTCGTCAACAGCTTCTCGATGGCTCCTCGCATCGTGATGGACATCTTCCTCGCCTTGTGATCATACCTCAAGACCGCGCCGAGCAGGTCTCGGACCAGCTCCCCTGTCGCATCCTTCTCTGGGAAGATCTCTTTCCCTGGGAATTGCTTCAGGATCGCATCCATTTCCTCTTTGATCAACCTCGGACAACTTCCGCTGATGATGTTGTCATCCACATAGACAGCTAGGATTAGCTCCTCTTTCTTGCCATCCACCTCTACTGTCTTTCTGAACAGTCCCGGTTCGTACGGGCTGCACTCCCACCCACGTTCCTCCAGATACTTTCTGTTTGTACTGTACTCCGCATTCCTCCTACTCAGTTTACCGTGGCCCTTGCTGCACAAGCACTGTTTCAGTGAGCAGTCGTAATACGACGACTGTCGAGCAGCAGTGAGTGGCCACGGGATCGAGCAGCAAGATCCCGTGGCATGATCGTGCAGTTGCAAACGTGAAGCTACATATCGAAAAAATAATTCATGCGAAATGCAGGGCCATTAACGGTGTGCGAGTGGCGGAACTTCTGAAGACGAAAGTGCCTGACTTCGCGAAGTTTCAAAAGATTTTGCGATTCGTCAAGTGCTGGGCCAAGCGACGCGCGATATACAGCAACGTCGTGGGCTACCTCGGTGGCATAAGCTGGGCGATATGCGTGGTATATTTTTGTAAGCGTTTCAGGGAATGTCCGCTAGTGGCGAGAGATGATTTCTGATGGCGACGGTTGCACCGGTCTCCTCGGCAACTGTTGAGAAAACATGTCCTCGTCATCCAGTATTGTTCGGATGATATCTATTAATTACGAAGTCTACGCTGTTTTTAGCGTGTGTGGGTGAGATCTTCCTATCTTAGATACTGTCGTTACATACTGTGGATGGTGGAGCGGACTGTATGATCGGCCCATGTTCGACACAACAGGCTCGAGTCTGTCAGCTGTACCCGAATTACACGGAAAGCGAGCTAGTGCTGCAGTTTTTCCTCGACATGGAGAAGTGGGATTGGAACAATCAGCCGGTGAAGCTGCAAGAAGTGGCGAGTTTACCAAGTTGCAAGCCCCAGTTTCGCGACGGTATACAGCTACAGTCTTATACATGTCCCTTTTCGTCTGTCACATTCCCTATGACGCTCGTCATAGTGAGTGAGACATTTCTCCATCTCTCACTATGTTTCGAGTATGCAATATGTGCACGGAAAGCGAGGACGCTTTTCACATGGCACATTCCTTCATGAAAATTACGCATTGCACATGGCACCCATTTCACAAGGTATCTCCCTGCAGCATGTGTGGCGTCGAGGGCCGGAGCACCTGATGCCGATTCTGACGCCGGCGTTCCCGTCGATGAACAGCTGCTACAACGTGAACCTGACCACGAAGCAAGTGCTACAGGACGAGCTGAAGCGAGCAGCTAACATCGCCCAAGAGATGAAAAAAGACATCGAGAGGTAATTTTTCTCAAATTCCGATTAGTGTTCCACAGACCGCATAATATAGAAAAACCCAATAACACGCCGGGGAACACATTTTTATTAGCTGCGCAGTCAGATGTCGAATGCCCGGCGGCTCGATCCTCCCAACACTCGCCCCCCCCGGCACGCTCCCTCACCATCTTCGCCGCCGTGTGCTTCGCTATTTCCCCCGCCGTGTCAACGCAAAACCTGTGAGCTTAGTGGGCATTAAACTCATTCTGCATGCTGATCGTCGCAATGATATCGCCGCTGCAGTGCTGTCACCGTAGACCCCCATCTCGCCAAGAGAAATTCGACCAGAACGGCAGCCCCAGGCATGCCGCCCTTGGATCCGGCTAGTTGAGATCCTAGCCCCAGACCGGTTTGCTCCCTGTAGCCAAACAGAAGCAATATTTACGCCTGCAAAAACAATTCACAGGCCCGACGGCCCAGACGGGCCCGGGGATCCACAACGCAACAAAAAGTTGACCAGCATCCAGATGAGGCTCACCCTGTTGAACAAGCTGATGCACCAGGGAGGGACGGTGGGCAAATTTTCTGTATGTGTAGAAAGAAGTTGTGCAGGCAGGCATACACCCACCATACAAAAAACTAAATTCGCCCACCTTCGCTGCTCCGCGCCTGCCCTCCTCGCCGACAGGTTTCGAGAGGAAACCACTACGCCACCATCGTGTCAATCGCCGAATAAATGAGAGAATTTAAATCCGTAAGGCCAGACCACCTCTCCTACACCAGAGCCAGACCAATTAAGAACCAACTCTCTCAGACCTCTCTCTTTCAGACGTGCCACAGACTCTCTCAATAAAAGCGTCTACCGACGCTGCCAAGCAGAACTACGGAGCAAGTGCTACAGGACGAGCTGAAGCGAGCAGCTAACATCGCCCAAGAGATGAAAGAAGACATCGAGAGGTATTATAGGTTTATGACGTGTGGATGCATTGAGCGATCGAAGCGAGAGCACAATGAGTGTTTTCCACAAGCAGGGAAACGGCCGCAAGCACTCTCGGGGTGAAAAACGTCACAGCGGTCAAGACGAGAATGTGGATTGGAAGCTGCTGTACGAGCGGACCCCCTTCTTCGAGACAAGCGCCTTTTCGCACTACATCGTCGTGAAGCTCTTTTCCAAGAACCAGAACTCGTATCGGGAGGTACGAGTTCTAGTGCGAATTTTTATGTTTTGCGCCATTGATCATTGTGTTCAAAGCGGTGACCAGCGAGGTAGAGGGTGAAGCGAGTAGAGGTTTGCAGTGTCATCTAAGCCGGCTCAATGCGATCCGCGCTATGGACCTCAGTCTGCGCTTGTCAGATTTTATTCTTACGTGTTTTCCGATTGTTGCCCCGCGAGAGGTCGATCAACGCAATGATGGAATGACAGAAAAGCTCAACTCCTCCGAAGTCTCACTGACAGTTTGGTCAACTCGGCAACATTTGTAACGCACAGGTTCGCGGGCTGATCGAGTCCAAGCTTCGGTTTCTCATGCAGAATGTGGGCCTGTCAACCGTAAAGGCGCAAGTATATCCGCACAACATCGACCTGCCCAAGGACGAGCCAAGAAGTTCGTACACAGGTTTCGTCACGTAATGCACAGCGCACGGCGTTGACTGATCAGTTGCATTTCCAATACGATGTTGCATTCAGTTATTCGTTCGTAGATCAGATTCTTGTTTCTTGCACAAAGAACTTGTGGCACTTCGTAGTGCCATGTTCGTTTTCGGAACTGGAAGCGCAGTCCGTTTTTGAGTAGACACTCAGTCTGGAACTGAAACCTGAAAGAACACACTGCGTCGGACTCAAAAAATGTCGGAAGTGGCGGAGTATTCGGCAGTGGCGATTGCGTGGTATACTTCGGGACAGTCTGCAAATGAAAACAAAAACAGTGGCGGAGTATCCGCTTGCGACCGCTTGGTACGTGGGGATCGCACCGAAAACGCACGATTTCCAGGGAAGACTTATTCCGCCCAACAAGAGTTTCCAAGTGGACTACCGGCCAGTGGTATTATGCGTAACTCAAACTGTATTTTTAAAAGTTGCTGCTACTGGCACTCTGGCTCGCACCACTCTGCGCTGTGGTGGCTGATCCCTTGGCGCTGCTAGCGACAGGCCCACCACCAGATGCTTTCTTCTTTTTCCTTTTTTCAACAGAGTTTCCAAGTGGACTACCGGCCAGTGGTATTCGGCTTTCTGTGTGCAGATATTATTCAGTTGCCATCGACGCAGAAAGCGTATGATCGTTATGTTCTTTCTCAGTGACTTCTTTGTCAGTGCCACAGCGCAGCACTTTATCCTTACGATACAAAATCGACCAACTGGTGCAGCGGCGAGCACCACTCTTTACATCAATGATGGCGCAGATCAGCTACTTCATCAACCTGGTGTGCGGGCGCCGGCAGGACGTTTTCGGTGTGTGGGCGCCGGCAAGACCTGGTGTGTGGGCGCCGGCAAGACAATCACCAGTCGCACCGTGATCGCTGTTCTTGCCGCTTCCCTTTTTTGTACCAGCACTGCTACTGGCACTCTGGCTCGCACCACTCTGCGCTGTGGTGGCTGATAGCACACTGCGCTGCTAGCGACAGGCCCACCACCAGATGCTTTCTTCTTTTTCCCGTTTTCAACAGTGTACCACTCACTCGATCGCCAGACGTCGCCGCCACTACTGTTCGCCGCACCATTGTTACTAGAAACTTCACATTTGATTAGATGACGATGAAATGTCGCATTTGATTTCTGTGTTCGACTTTCAGCGTGCTGGAGAGATGAATCTCTTACGCTGCGCCATCAGGGTGCTCCTCTCCTGTGCTTGTCCCGCATGCATCTCACGCAGTCTCGTGTACGCTGTTCCCTCCACAATATGCGTTTCGCATTTCAAGCATCTGAAACGAACACCAGATCAGCTACTTCATCAACCTCGTGTGTGGGCGCCGGCAAGACGTTTTCGGTGTGTGGGCGCCGGCAAGACACACATCTTGCTGGAAGAATAACCCCGGTCCAACGATCTTCTCGCACCCCATACGATGCTGTACACATCGCACGAAGCGCAGGTCGCTGGCGCTGGCTTTGCGTGTTTTGCAGACGTTCCTGGATCGCGTCTCGGACTTTGAGTTGAATATCCAGCGACTTAGGGCGAGGCGCGTTCATCTATACACTGACGCTTCGCTCGTGAAGCGCGATGGGGCGGTGACAAGCGCGATGGTTGGGGGCGTGCTTGTCCGAGATTCGTATGACATGCGTGGTTTCTCATTGAAAGTGACGGACATTCCAAAGTGGATGTCGTCTGTGAACATCGAAGTCCTCGAGTTGATAGCAGCGCATTTGGCGCGGCTTTTGTTCAAGGCGGATCTCGGGACAGACTTCGTAGTGCATCATATCGATAATCGGGGTGCAGTGTATGAAGTGTTGAAGTGCTCAGCTGGCAATGATCTTTCGCAGTCGGTGGTGACTGTCATGGCGGAGGATCGCAAGTGTCGTGATGGATACGACTATTTCCGTTGGATTTCTACGGAGAGGAACCCCTCGGATGACATGACAAGGCTCGAGAAATACGAGGGCCTTTTGAGTTTCTTTCCGCAGATTCGCGTGGTAAGCGTCTCCGAAGAGATGATCCCATGGGGCGCTTACAAATCGGTTTATGTTGCGAATCGCAGCATTTCGGTGGACGGCGGCTCTTCTTCAAGGAAGAGGGCCAAGATCGATCGGTCTGGGGAGTAGTGACTGGGAGTCCCTCCTCTTTTGTTTCGTTCATTCACGAGTGGGTAGTTGCCTCGCCTAGCTCCGGCCGGTCTCTCGATCCGCCAGGGCGAATGTTCTTTGCGCCTTGTGGGGTCAGACCTGCAAGGAGGGCGCCTTTCTGGCGTTCGCGGGAGCTGTTGCTCTCGTGGGCGTCTTTTGGGCTTGCTCGGTGCATTGAAGAGCTCCATAGTACTCTGGCAGGCTTCTACCCGCTTCGTAGTTCTGGAAAAAGAGAAACGGATTCCATCGAGTAGGAAGTGAGTTGATCTTGTGTTGCCAGTGTTCTATGGAAAGGGTAGAAGGCTGCTCCTATTAGTTTGTGGTCGCGCGGATACTAGCTGGTGTATTGAGAGCGCGACGTTGTAGACAATTGGGTTTCGTGCGTGAGTAAATCGGCTTAAATCTGCGATTTAAGGGGGACGACGTCCATGCCACGACGTCCATGCCATCTTGGGCTTTGCGAAGCCAACTTTTTCTTCGTCGGCTTGCCGTGCTCTAGAACGTCTTTCTCCAGCGTAGAGAAGAATCACTAAGGTGAGCGCCTGGCGCGAGTGCACCTTACTCGTCCGAGCACCACCCACCTTCTCCTAGTGATTCGCTTACGTCTGCGTTCCGTGTCTCCTATCCAACGCCGTGTCCTCCGTGCCCCTCCAAGGTACATTTTCCCTGCTCTTCGCCCCAGAGTTTCCCTGATGAAACTGTTGGCATCAACATGTCCGCCACCACCACCACCACCAACACCAAGCATGCTAGCGTGATCAATGATGCTGGAGACATCATAGTTGCTTGCCTGTATCCGATGACGAAGCCTGTGCTTAGCCTCGTACGATCCGATTCAGAACAAACACAGATCCTCGAGTCTGGCAGAAGGCTTTCCAACCCAGAAAGTTAGTACCTCCAGTCTGGGCGGCGAGTCATGAATGGTAGTGTCTCCCACGTAGCGGGCGCCAAGTCAGAAGAAGGTAACACGCAATGACTCGTAGTAGCAGAGACGAACTGATACCAAAAGTTTCATGCATTCGTTCGTTTGCGGGCTAATTTCGTGAAACCGTCCACCATGTTTTGTTTATGTAAGATTTCCTCCATCGCCCATGCGGTGGCCGCCGCATGAAGTAGTAAGGCGTGATCGTCACCTTGCTTTCCTGAAAAACCTGATGGCTAAACGAGTAATGCGCAGTGCTGTTGCTGTGAAACAGAGATAGATGAGTAGACGCGTTCTCTCCAGAATTAGATGATCGAGCAATGCATCTTCTTCGCGTGTAAAATAGCTTTGCTTCTTCGTCACAATGATCATCGAGTAGAAAGCAGAAAGTCCCATGAGACCATGAAATATGTTATCACCGAACCAAACCATCACACTCGCTTTTCCGTCTCTAATCGCATACTCCTCCCATTTTCCTAGTCTCCTCTGACCATACAAACGGCGCGATCACAGGACAAGATCCTATCAACCGCCAGCATGTGTGGACTCAGCTCGAGGCTGGAAAAGTATACGTTTGCTTCGACAAGCTCAATACCATATGGCTAGCTACGATATCACAACACAGAACGCTGAACGCCATGCGTCGAGTGGATTACCTCGCTGCATCTTTTTGTCACAACTCGCTTTCTTAGCGAACGAGTTCGTCTGCAATGTGCAACGAACTAGCTCTTGCTAACCTTCTCATGAAGAGTGACAACAATGCACACGACACATGAAACCAAGCCCTGCCCTGCAATGTCGCCGTCTAGCATAGTGTACGAATACTGCACAACCATGAAGAATGAAGCTTTTTTTCGACCACGTCTACGCTTTTCTAGATGATAAAGTACGTGTCTCACAAGTAATCGTCTCTAGTCCACAAGCTATCACCACCACAAACGTTTGCCGCGCAAAATAAAAAAAGCCTCCTCACTTGAATAGAGAGAAATACTGCCACGAAAAAAACTCGACGGATTATACGACAGCTGCCACCGTTGCTCAAAGCGCCCCCACTACGTGACTGACTCCTCTGCGCCACGCAGTGGGCCCGACAACCACCAACAACAACGACCAGACCCTTTATGACAGAACTTCTCGGAAACTGCTTTGGAAAAATGAAACGACTGGCTCGATCGATAGGGTGAATCAGTGTCAGAAAACGAGGAATATGGAAACTCACGTCGGTGAAACTAGGAATGGTTCTTCAGAGAGTCTGTTCAAACTGCAATGTACCAACGATCCGATGCTTTCATGGGCCTTCCAACCTGACAGTATCTCGATCGACTCGCGGCGAAGCTTCAGTGAAGTTTTCTGTCGTGGAAAATGTGCAACTTCTGCCGTAATTTGCTACGAAGCTGACCGCAATCAAGAGATACCTGCCATCACATGACGCCGATCGTCAACTACATGCTGCTGAACATCATAACATGGGAACGCCAACGAGGGGCAAAGGGTGAAACGACATTTGATCGACTCTCAGGTCACGACTCTCTCGGGTACGAACCCATATGAAAGTCGCTTCTTCTCCGCAAAAGGGGACGACACTGCACTCGCATGCGCATGTGGAGATTGTGCGTGCGAGCACAGTGCCACAATATGACTGTCAGTGGACACATTGGGAACGTGCGCAGTCTGTCACTCCAGATCTGACCTGTGATCGCCTCCTAGATCTGAATCTTCACTGGGTTGGTGTCAGGTGCTGGATTGGCATCGATACGCACGAGACCCCGAGCCTATGGGCGTTTTCCATATGCATTCCAATTGCGGTGCGGCCACCGCCGAAACACCGCGACACACAGTCTGCCATGGGTGCATGGACACCGTGCTCCAAAATTCTTTGCGAATCATACGAGAAGACTTCTATCAGTCACTGAAACTGTGATAGCAGGGGCATGGCACACTATGTCTAGCGGGCGCAGGGATGATTTTCGGGCAGACAGGGGGAAGGGACATCTTCGAAGCACTGGCGCACCCAGCGGACATCCATGGGCACACACGAAAGCGGCAATGCGCACCGCGAAGTGGACAAAAAACATGCCTCTTCATGCGTTATGTTTCCTGTCTCTTTTAGCACCTCACCATCACACGCACACGAAAGTCGATCGCACTTGGAAGGGAATGTGAATGGGCAGCCGGCACTATGACTGACTACAACACATGCGATATGCATGAGATGCAGCAGATGCTCACAGCACTCTCTCCGACACACAATCAGCTCTCGGATGCACGATGCTAGCCGCGCCACTCCTGTGCTTGTATTCGGATGCGCAGTGTCTCTCATTTTCCCCACATCCTCACCCTATCTGCGGTACGCCGATGCCGCCGCCCAGCTGCATGCTGATAGATGGTCCGGGGGCCACTACCACATTGCGCGCCTTTTTTGTTCGCAAACACTTGCACAGAAGTCACACATCCTCTTCATTGCACAAAACTCTTCTCGTCGGTATGAAAGAAACACTCGGCATCGACAGGGCTCGTCCAATGTCGAAACAATTTGCAACTTTTTTCCACGCCAGACTGTCTCTCTTCGAGTCTCGGAGAGCACACAGTCTCAGTCGTGTGAACTGTGACTTTCATTGATTATTCTTCAAAAAGGCCCACATTGAACCCACCACTCTGGTCTTTCACACACGAACCTCTCATGAATTATCGTTGATGAATCTGATCAATGAATCTCTCATCGGAGTACGAAAGCTACATGAAAGCGGCTGCCGAAGAGATGGTCAAAGGACAAAGAGAAAGGCGATCTCGTCCGACTGCTGAAGGCGTTGTATGGACTGAAAATCTCGCCGCGTAAGTGGTTTGATTGCTACCGAAAGTTCTTGGAGGACAATGGCTGGGAGATGTGTGCTCGTGAGCCTGGTCTCTTCCGTAAGAATGGTATGTTGCTGTCTGTTTACGTCGATGATTCGTTGATCTGTGGTCCTGATAAGAAGCAGATTCAAGCTGAGCGCGATTTGACTCTGAAACGCTTCCCAGGAAAGATCATCGAGCCAGAGTGGGAAGGCAATGTCAGGGTGCGTGACATTCTTGGAGCGACCTTGAGGTATGATCAATCCAAGCGCTGGATGAAGCTCTCGATGGAGGGTGCGATCAAGCGTTGCCTGGCAAAGTTCAGCATGACTGATTGCCGTCCACTGTTCTCGCCATGTACCAATGAGAGCATCAGCGAGGGGCCACTTAATTCTGCGTTCCCGATTCGCAACCTGGTAGGTGCCGTCCAGTACATCGCTACGATGTGTCGCTGTGACATTGTGTACGCGGTGCAACGTTTGGCGCGGTGCATAGTAGACTGTCGAGATAGCACTGTGCGCGCTGGGAAACGTGTTTTGGCGTACTTGAAGGCGACTGCGGATGTCGGTCTCGAATACTCACCTGAGAATGAGGAGAGTTTCAAGCGCCTGTACGGTAAGATTGCAGAAACTGCTATGAAAGAACTGGCTGATACGATGGCTTTCAGTGACAGTGATTTCGCTGGATGTACGGCGACGTTGCGTAGCACGTCTGGATCGATCCTCTATCATCGGGGAACTCCTGTGTGCTGGTCAGCCAAGCGGCAGACGATTCGCGCGACTAGTACATGCGAAGCAGAATATGTGGGGATCTACGACACGATCAAGTTGAGCCTGAGTCAGGGCTTCCTTGACTGGTTCTTGCATGAGCGGGAGCTGCCTCTTGTCTTCACTGACAGTCAGAGCGCGCTCGGCCTCTCGAATGCTGCCTTGGTTACGAAGCGTAGTAAGCATATTGATCTGCGCTATCACGTTGTCCGGGATTACTGCAAGGATCTTGCGTATTGTCCGACTGGGGTTAATCGAGCTGATCCGCTCACGAAGCCCATGAGGTCTGACAAGTATCTGAGTCTGTTCATGACCCCTGTGAGCGAGGACCCGAGTGATACGTTCTATGCCCGTGCTTATTTCGCCCACATCTAAGCGGCATGATTGAATGTGAGTGAGTGTACAGTCGGGTGACTGTGTGTTGCATGTCTGTGTAGAGCGCCCTATGTGAATCTTCCCTGGTGAGGCCCACGGTGAAAGGAAACAAGGAGTATGGTGTTGCGAGTGCTAATTCCGTAGCCATTCTCGGCTGTTGCGAATGGTGTTGTGCAATGCGATGTGAGTTTGAGACGCACCGAACGAACGGCTGAGCCATTGTTCGGGGGGGGGGGGGAATGTTGGCAGAAGGTGTTCTGACCTCGTTCTTCCTGTTCCCTGAGATGGAACTGTCTTCGTGGTTTTCTCATGAATCTCATGAAATGCTGTCTTCTCCCCTGAATGCATGTTCGCATACATCTGCACGCAAACCTGATCTCATGTCAATTGCATTCTCTACGATCGCAGGCAGCAAAGTAACAACCACGAGAAAAGAGAGTAGCCTCCTTGAGAGCCCCGTAGTCCCTCATATCATCCTGATTGAGAGCCAGGTTTTTAGGGGCTACTGTGTTCTTAGCTGACGTGTGTCTACAGAATCTCTCATCGGAGTACGAAAGCTACATGAAAGCGGCTTGTTTATGAAATGCTATGGCCGCGGCCATGCACACTTTAGCTACGCGACTAATGCATAAGAAGAAAACTTCAGTGACGAAACTTCTGTGAGAAAACTTCAGAAAACCTGCGGCCGGCCCTTGACCATGACCACGTCAAACTCGAAAAACATCTCGTCTTGCGAGCTCGTGTCCAGGTTCGGCGGACCTGATGATTGCCAACAACATGAACTTACAGAGAAATTCAATTTGATCCTGCGTGAACTGCACAGTAATGCGCTGCTACTTCAGTATGCACTTCGATGCCTCAGAAGAAAGATCGCAACAGTCGATTTCATAGCCTCAACACAGATATTCATCATCAAACCCAACCAGCTCAAACAGTCGCGCGCCGCACGTATACTGACTACTCGAATGGCAAAAGAAGCATGGGACAAAACTCGAAAGTTAAAACAGATATGGCAATTACAGTGGCTTTTGTGCAGGAAGACATCTGCGTGCCCGAACTTCTTCTGCGCGTCGTCTGACTCCAAGAACGCGAACCCCTGGTCCTCCTTGTATCCTCGCAACCGACCTATTTTTAGCAAGATTCCACTCTAGAGTGTGTACCGACATATCATGTTCTCGACCCTAGCGGGCATGAAGTGGCGATGCTAACACACGGAAAGAGACATTGATGCAGAATTTTGTTTCCTTGAAGTACCAATACGCTCAAAAGCACACGTTTTCTTCACTAGAGTCTACAGATGCAAGTTCCAAGATCAACGCATCCGCATGCCGTACCGGAAAACTTGGCCTTTCCATCGGGCGCCTCGACGCGCTCCGGGCGAGCGTTCTCTTCACCTCCACCATCGCTCTTCGCAGCACCGCTGCCCTCGTGCGCGACTTTCACGACGTCACGCGCTTGCGGCTGTCCCTTGCTATTTAGGTTCACCTTGAACTCCACGGCATCTCCAATCTCCATCTCGTTGAATTGCTGCTTGTGCATGAATACGTCCCGGTCATACTCATCCTTAATCTCCTGACACGTGATGAACCCGTACCCAAGGTTGTCTGTTATTACGTTTATTCATGTTTCGCATTGCACGGCAGGCTTTTCATGCTACTGGACGCAGCAAGAGTCGAAAGCTGCAAAGCTGTGTTCGTCTACTACCCACTTCAGTTGTTTTCACTTCTCCACGTGTCCACAACTGCTCCTTCCGTCCCCCCCGCTGTCCCGCTATGCAAAACAACGCAAATCATGATCGAAGCAAGGGCAACATGCAACTTCGAAAAAATTTCCTCCACAAAAACATTCATCTGAGTCCCCAGTATACTGTTGAAAGTCCTGATCGTCCCCTTGAAGATTTTGTCTGCCGGAGGCGCGGGCACTTTCTTGTTAGGAACCTTCGCGTTCTTTGCCAGCCTGATGTCCCTTGCCTGCGGCTGGTTCTTGTCGCTCACTGTAGAGAATGAGTTTCGAATTGTGAGAGTGAAATGCTCCTTGTAGTTTCCCATGAAAACTCAGCAGTACTCGTCCCTTGAGTCGAGCGACTTTCGCCTCCGTCGATCTTCGGTGTCGCAAAGAAATTTCTTTCGCGGTCCACACGCAGTGGATGCTCATCATCTGATCACGCTATCTGATTATCTTGGTCGCGTGATGCCATGCTGGAGCCAACAGTTGCTGTCATCACTTTTGCGGAGCTATACAGCAAACCGAAAGCAAATTGAAAATACATACCTTCGCAGTTGAAGCTCACTGGCAAACCGATTTCTATCCTGTCCGCTCCCTCTATCATGCGGTTGAAGAAAACGTCGCGCTCGAACAATGTGAAGATCTCGCTACATGTGATGAAGCCGAAACCACTGAGAGCGTTGATTTTTTCAAATGATGGTCTGAAAAATGATCTCCCCGAGGGCAAAATCACTATACTCGCAAGCAGCACAGTGGCGTCTTGTTTTGTGTTCCCGATACCCGTCACGGTGCAATCGATACAGTTGTCATGAAACGCGAAGCGTCTACTGACTGGGACAACAAACACACCCGTTCAAGGCTCGTACCTTGCAGCGTTGTACGTCTTCACAATGCCCTCGTATCGCTTGTCCTTGTCTACCTGCATAGGCTGCGTGTTCGGAAGCAACTGGAGCGGATTTTTTTGTTGTTGACTGACTTCAAACCCGGCAACGTTGAGTGAATGATGGAAGATATCAAATATCAATGGTCGCACTGGCATCAACATGCTGCTTCAGACTTACTGTCAACACTCTAATATGCCGATGCAATACACTTGATCTGCCGTCAAACTACTTTAAAATATTTCGTTGGCACTTGAAGGTAGTACCCCGCTCATGCTGGCATTTGAATTTCCGTATGGCACACCGCTCGGACTAGCTCCGTATGGAATGCCACCTGTTATTAAAACGCAATAAACGGATGACTTCTGCCACGGGCACCAATGTTGTGAAAAGTCTGAAACGTACTACATGCGCAACATGGCAAGGGGACTTCAGTGTAAGTGACCTTGTCAGAAGTACGTCGAAACACTTAATTGGAATTTTGATACTGCCTTGTGACTTGCATTGTGAATGGCTCGATGCTGCACTTTCTGAAACACAACATCCGAAAAACAGCTCCATATCCACGGCCGCACGCAACACGGCATCTTTGCTTTTCCCTAGAAATTCAGCACCGCGAGTGCATCACAAGACCTCTTTGCGACATCACTCCTATCGCGACATGCTCTCTCGTACATGTGACACCCGTTCTCTCTTGCCGCGACCAGTATCCATCCTCGAAACGCGCAGAGGAAGCAAAACAAGAAAACGCGCACGCCGCATGCACACACACACACACACACATGCCGCACACTTCGGACGAAGTGCCAGGTTTCGCTTTCCCCACCAGGCACGACAGAGCGTGACCCGAACCGCGACACACACGGCTACGCAAACACACGTTCAAATTCACGCCTTTGCTCGCACACACATGGAATGCCCTCCTTCGATGCCGAGCAATGCATTCCATTTGTGACGGCCCAACAACGTTCAAATGCAACGTCCCAACAACACAGCTACCTGCCCCATACGCACCAGCGCCCCCTCCGCCCGCGGCTAATGGAGAGTTGAAATTTTGCGATTCGTGTTTTCGATGATTCCCTGCTTCCATCAGACTCAATGCGCAATGTGAATGAATGCTGACGAACGCGTCTCTGGCCAGCACGTGGATCTTTGCGGCGGTTCATACTTCGTCCGAGTAAGGGCCAGATGTCGGAGTGCGACAAAAGTGCCAGTCGAGGCTGAGTAAAAAAATTTGACAAAAAACTAAGTACTACCTGCAGGATCATACTGCTCGTACGTCTTCGTTTGTTGGCTCGCTATTGCTGCCGGATGCCTGTGCGGAGAGGAATTCAGCTCCAACGTTGCTAGACTTCTAGACAACACGATTTTAATCTTCGTTTTCCTACAGCCCAATACCCATTGCCAAAGCAAAATGTTGCTCCAATCGCAATGCCCAAAAGCAGTTGTGGTCGCACTATGACGACGATGCGATCTCCGTGAAAGTAAACATCTGATGCTCGACGCTACTATAGAAAGAAATGCCATCATAGTGTTCACTGTGATGACTGTCGTATGTCGAAACAAATAAAATACGCATTATGCTGCATGGTGACTCCGACGTGCTCCACTGCATACGGGTTGTAGTATTGCTCCTGCTGCTGCAGCTGTTGCGGGGGATACCCGTATGCCTGCTGTTGCTGGGCTTGTGCCTGCTGTTGCGCATACCTGTCAATGTCAAAGTTTTGTGTCGCAAGCTCTGGCACTTTGACTCAAATCATTTCGCACTTTGGTGAGTGTGATCAGTCTGTCGTCACGGAGCACGTCCTGCGAAGTGTTAATCGGCACGGTTGCAAGAAAATGGACAAATTATCTGTGATCTTTCCGGACCTGCACTTCAAAAAGTTCCATGTCACTATGGACTGCCTAACATCACGTGCAACACGCGACATGCACAACAAGCTTCGGACAATGATACATGTGCTGTGGGTAGCCAGCATACGCTTGCTGCTGCTGTGCTGTTTGCTGCGGGTACCCCCCGTAAGCCGCCTGCTGCTGATGCGTCGGGTGGAAACCTTATGATCATGATTTTCTTCCGACATGCTCTTTCTCCTCACAGTAACCAGCAGCGAGCATTTTTTCTTCTGAACGCGTCGCATCATCAGCCTATGTGCAACGAGCATCAGAAGATCGCTATTATCAACAGCCTTTATGTGAAATAGAGTGATCGGCAGCGTTTCGAGTGCAATGATACTGTGTCTCAATGAGCTCGATCAACTCGTGTATACAACAGTGTTAGCAATGCATAGAATGCACCGAGAATGATATGAGGGCAGGCGTCGTTAATTGCCCGTGCCGTATGCGGCCGAATAGCTGCAAACTGAACCTGGCGCCATTCCGTTCGGTGGAGCACCGGGGTGTAAGCCCGGTGGTGGCCGCGCCGGCTGGCGCTGCATCTGATGCTGCATGTGCTGCATCTGCGGACTTGGATGGAACTCACGGATGATACTGTTCCTCAACTCCGGCGAAACCGCGTCCTTCTTATACCCAGACAAAGCTCCCCCGATACCTGTGGGCGCATTCGCAAAATTGGAAATGCTTCGTGCTACTACTGAAGAAACCCATCGTGCAGTACTACAAAAGCCAGTAGTCAACCAGGAACTGCTGCTTACTGTCTTCCGAGTATACCCGATCATCTTGAGTCGGTGCAACTTTACTACATCAGTATCACTTTCGCCGACAATACTGGCCGCGACTCGTGGCACGAAAATTACATGCATGGCAGCTTGGTCGGCAAGCCCACTGCAGCACGGAGTAGTGTTCTACTTTCTTGAATCCGATGCAAGGAGCAGACAACGGTACTCGGCACAAAAAGGTTTCATTTGCAAACTCAACATAATGGCTTGCGCAAAAATTAAGCTGTTGAAGCAGTATACCACTCGACGATGCTGCCGTTGAAAGCTCAGATGCCAGGCCTGGAGAAGAATACATTGGAAATGCCCATCACGCACACGCGTTTGATGCCCAACGACAGAAAGCGAGGCGACGAGACGCCTGGAAACGGATGTGCCACACTACTACTCCCCGTGCAATCACTCCACCACTGAGTGCCTCGACTCGTCAGCCACCGCTGTTGCCGATCAGATGTCGTCGTAAGAAACGCCGCAGGTTTGCACTGACAACAAAACTGGTCACTATCAACCACCCGCCAATTGCCCGATCGTGTCTCAGCCTCACTACGGTTAATGCGAAGCTACTCGTGTTTGAAAATCAATGTCGAAGAGATTCACTTTCATGCCGATGACGGATGTTGAGAAGTATTCACATTGAAATAATATGTAAAAATCAGAAGGTACAACACCCTGCGCACGCCAACGGTCTCAACTTCACTCGCTCCTCGCCCAGTGCGCTTTTCGGCACTCTCGCAGCAGCACTCAAGCCGCCTCACTGACTGAAAACGGACGCTCGCAACGACTGTGGAACCACACTGACTGACGCAGGCCAGCCGCAACTTCTCTCGACGCAACACGTGACTGAACGGGCGCTCAATCTCGAATTTCCATGATCGGCTCGAAGAATGATGACACGGAGTCTGACGAGAAAACTGACAAGTAGCTGCAGCTCCCGAGAATCAATCTTTCCCACGATTTTTCATCAGGAAGGAGCAACCACTGAAACAATGTGAAACACTGTCTCTCGTCAGTTCGGGAAGGGGTCCAATACGCACAGCCTCGTGCAGAAATGAGGAACTTTTTTTGGGGGGGAATGTTATATGGGAGACAGGTAGGCTAAGTAGTACGGGCTGAAAGCATTTAGTGACCAATGGCCTCACGAGTCACGCGTGAGTACCCGTCGTTCACCTGGGTATGATTAGGGCGCGTCTGAAGTGGTCGAGCATCAACATGGGAGCTAGCCTACGGAGGGCAGGCCGCAGGAAACTGACTAATAATACTCGCGACCAGGTGACAATGTGATTAGTGGGGTAGCAGAAGAGAGGGAGGAGCTGATGCTTGCTAGAAGATCTTGATATGTACAGCCCGTTGCTTTTCATTGGAAATGTACACACAATATTCCTGCCTTCACAATCAACGACGGTCTTTAGTCTTCGTCACTCAACGAACGCGGGCAAAGACATGAACGCCCTGGCCTTCTCGAACTCCCGTGCGATGAATGATGCTGACAAAAGAATGTGTGATGCACTTTTCTCGATGATTGCTTTCACAAAAATTTCATGGAGTCAACTAAGTTCTCAATCTTTGCGACGGTCAACGAGAACGAACCAAGACGCGAACACCCTACTGACTCGAACTCACGTGCGATGCAACAACCTTCATCTTGCAACGATGCTGTTGACAGAACGATCCTAATTTCTTTTTTGCGGATGACAGAAAGAACGACACTGCACTGATTTCAATCAGATCTTGATTGAAGAAGACGATCCAACGAACTGACAATGACCAGACGATTGCTTCAGTTCCACAACTTCCTGCGGCGAATCGGAATCAAGAAACGACGAAGCTCCACGATTCAATTGAATCCTTGCCTCGATGCTAAGATCGATGGATTACGAATGCGCTTGATTTGCAACGACTCACTCTTGCGGAAAACTACCGCTTACCAAAAAACAGACAGACACCACTATGTCAACTCAATCCGACAATAAAGTTACCACATCAATGTAAGATTTCGATCGCGATCATACACTCCAATAGATAAATAGAACTTAAGCTGAACTACCCAGAGGAAAAGGAGTTTTGCGTACAAACCTAATGCCTCTGCAATCAATCGATGCAACAATAACCGGAAAAAAATGGACGACGCGCTCCACTCCATCAGACCCGAACAAACTCTGATCATCACGCCAACCAGACTTCACTGTCGACGACGCTAAATTATAATTAATGCTTGTAGATGTTAATGCACCATGCCAGACACTGATCTGCTTGCACTATCAATGGAGGCCCGCACACTTAATTTCACTCATGCTTGACGGACGCAACGCGGACTCGCACTAATGGACGCTAGCCCACGGCCCCAACGTCACTGGAATCGAAACTTACACTCCGCCGCATGACGCTCTGCCACGCGTCGCGCTATTTCCTTTTTTGATCATTGAGACCAAATGCCAAGCCACACACGCACACACACCTGGCCGCAGAGACGTCCAGAAGAAATTTATTAATTTAAGACTGCGCCCGAAGCAGAAGCCCACACAAGTGGGAACCGGGGTGCGCGTCGCTGTCCTGACGTCTCAGAGGAAAACGCAACCAACGGGCAAGTAAGACCCCTTCAGGCGTCTTCGAACTTTTCTTGACCGCGCTCTGGCCGAATGACCGAGACGCCCCCAAGCCGTTGCAAAATCTGGGGACGCCGGCGCCACTCACTGCGACCGCGCTTTCTCTTTTTCCTGTTGTGCGAGCGTGCTTTGCGGGGGAAGCGACGCGCGCCACGAGCTTCTCGCATCACGCAGAAAGAAAATCAGAACTCCACCTGCAACGGAACAATAAAAGGCGCTGATCCCAACGTAGCTACAGTACTAGTCATTTTCAATGCAAATCACATCCTCTTTGACGATCCACGAGAACGAACAAAGACGTGAACACCTGACTCGAAGTTACGTGCGATACAACAACCTTTGTCTTGCGACGATGCTGACGAAAGAGCGATGCATTCTTCTTTTTTGCTGATTGCCAAAGAACGAGACTGCACATCTTCACTTCACCATCAGTCCTGACTTTGCAGAAACGGACAACATTGTGCAACGAACTCGCTAGAAGATTGTATCTGTGACTCCCTGCTACGAATCAAGAGACGAATAAATGCCACGATTCTAAGATACACGGAATACATTTGATTTGTTCTTGCGGAAACAATGAACGCCCACCGATGAACCTACAGAAATCAAACTGACTGTACTCAACCGGACCAACAACACTCTCATCACATGCGAGATTCCGACCGCGATCACATGCTTCTGCCTTCGAGTTCTCCATGATCCGACGCTCACTACACAAATGAAATGAACGACATCTGAGACTGATAAGAAAAGGAGCTGCGACTGTAGTCCGATCAATAAACTGTAAACGACTGAAAAACAACTGTAGACCCATCATGCTGCAACCGATACAGGATCATTAGCCTTGACGACAACTGACTCCAATATTATAGTTGTCACCTGAGAGCAAATCGCCGGAGCAGACATTGAGTCTCAACCACATGACATGACAACTCCACGACCCGTCGGCGCGTCGCACTAGACCCGTCGGCGCGTCGCACTAGATGAAATTGTCAACAAATGTCACGATCACACGAACGCATACAGAAGATGCACGAGCGCAACCCGATAACACTTTCGCTGCGATCTAATAAATAACGAATAAAAGGACTCAACAACTGCCGCCCCCCGACTCGGAGCCAACGACGCGTCGCCGCCGCGCCGCGGAAGAGGGGAGGAAGACGTGCCGCCGCGCTAGACCTGAGTGCCCCTTTCATGCTGCTGCGCTCTCCACCCCTAAAGAAAAGAATGTCTTGCGCCAAGTCCAATGAAATGAACACGCCCGCGCCGGGTCTTCGTCGCCTTGCCGTGCTTTCGAACCCCACTCTAGGCCGAACATCCATGGCGCCGCCCCAATGACTCTGACGAGGATCGCGGCAATGCTCTCCGCGGGTCGGGGTTCAGCATGAGACAAAGCGCTTGGCCTCTCTATGTTGGCGCCCTCATTGCCACTCTCCTCAGAATGCCTGCCGCGCTTCCGGATATGCCTCCAGGCGGGTGTGGGTGCTCCCCTCGCCGCCTCAATAGACCAACCCACCCGCGCTGCGGTCCTTTCCTCTAGCAAAAACTTGCTTCGCCCCGGAAACGACGCGCGCCAGCAGCTTTGTGCACCACGTAGAAGGAAAACCAGAAAGCCACCTGCCATGCAAACAATGATAGGCGTTGATGATCCCGACCAGACTGTGAATCACTCTCAGCACAAGTAACTTTCAAGTCAGCTCAGACCTTAGAGCCAAGTCTGTTTATTTCGCTGACACTCGATGGAAAGGGATACTTTTTTTCCCACAAAATCGTTCAAGCGTACGTCATTTCTGCAAAGTGACGTGAATATTTCCAGCTGCTCGCCAGCCGAACATCGAGAAACGAACACCGAACTCTCATATAATTCTGTTTTCAACACGATGCAAATGCGCAAGAAGCCACGAGAAGCACGTGATCTGTAGCAGCTCTGCATCTTCTATTACAACAAGCACTAGCTTTTCACAGTCAGCCGGGTGTCACAGCAGCTCGACTGGTCCCAACCCAAGTTTAGCAAATGATTTCTCTTTCTCTGCGCGCACGTTGCGCTCGATAAGGTTCGGCTTCTTCGGGATCTTCTTCATCAAGTAGGCGCGCAAGCCCTTCTCGTACTGGGCCCACTGGCGCTCCCACCGCTGCACCTTTTGAACCGACGCCTGCTGCGCCTGCAAATTCAATGCCTCCATTTCGAAATCCCAGTCTAGCTGTTGCTCCAACGCCTGCATCCACACCTCGCTCGTCTCGAACAGCTGCCGCCGCTTTAACCGCTCTCGCAGACCGTGCCTATGGGATGCAGACCGAGATATGCATGTCCCCGTCGCTTTGATATAAACGACTGTAGTGGAAACATGTCAGATCCAAAAACGAAGTTGAGAACCATGTCAGACTGAATAGGTAATGCACACATCAGATGAACGCTCATGCCCTACTAGTTTCACTTTTCCATTGCGCCGCGCAACGAACGAATGCTTCAGAAAGTCTGCACTCCATCGCACGGAACATCATGAAAAATCAGAATACCAAAGACGGGCGAAAGTGAGGTTCTTGATCTTCTTGCTGCCGCTCCGATCGACGTGAGAAAACCAGTAAAAGCAACACACGCGCGACTGCTGACCGGTCGGGTACCACCATGCGAACGAGCGCCGCACCTAGTGCACAACAGCTGATTTCAAGACTGGTCTTTTCGCGAACGAGGCTGAGAAAGAAAGTTTCACCGCAACAGAGACCAACAGACTTGCATCCAATACATGAAAACACCTGCAGAGACACACCTTGATCTCAATGTACCAGTAGCCCCCTGACGTAGCGTTGGATCTCTGTCGCAGCCGCCACATGAGTTCGTAGACCATCATGCAGTTCATACTTCTTCGATGTCGTATACGCCTGTGACGCCGCCAGTGTTGTCTTCCGCCGCAACTTGCACACCAGCCACCTACGCCATATCGCGTTTGCCGCCAGGAACCGTTTCACGCGATCCAATTTCTCTCTTCGTCGCTGTTTTCTGCCCAGAAAGCGAAGCACACTGCGCTGGATAATCGCTACCGCATTAGCCTTGCGCCGCTCCACGAAGCAACGCCATGTGTTCTTGAAAAATTTCTGGATCACACGCGCCGAGTGATTCAACAACACCTGCAAAGCCGTCGCTTTTAACTCGATTTTCCCATCCAGAACCGTGTGATCAGCTTGCCCACCATCATTGCTCCCGCCATCGCTGGTCCTCTTCGCATTTTGTATCTTCGCTATGACGTCTTCCATCTGCGACAACATGCTGGCTGACGACAAAACACCCATCTTCCCACATTTCGCTGCTGCACGCACCACATTTCCGTCGAAGGAGTCCAGATCCTCCATCATGTCTCCGACAACAAAAGCATCGTCATGTCTCCACGAAACTGGTGGTGGAAAAAAGTCGCGCCCACACAGGTCGTAAAACGAGCCGTAGTTTGTCTCCACGTTCGCCTCGTGGGCAGCAACATCGTCTGCAGATAAACGGTGCCTTTCACCATAGGAATGCAAAGTGTTTGCCGCAGACAGATACAGGTGACACCCTAGGTCAAGATTTTGTATTCGTGATCCTCTGCTGGTGCCAGCAGTGCCCGAACTAAGCGTACTGGGACCACCGCCACCTCCCTCCTCGCTTTTCAGGTACGCATCTGCCTTCGCGTGGGTTTTTACCACCAGATCTCGCACCGTCAAGTTCACGGAACCATCATCGTTAGTTGCTGTTCCTCCACCAAGCTTCTTATGTACAGCCGCC
>JACLAC010022734.1_pt1 | contig 26942 bp, 16 predicted proteins | sample 8027881 | NCBI WGS metagenome assembly JACLAC01 (sample SAMN15725517, study PRJNA655200) | protist metagenome | isolation source: fluorescence activated cell sorting (FACS) single amplified genomes of... | place: Spain: Blaines Bay Microbial Observatory, Mediterranean Sea | collected 2016-01-19 | reverse complement strand
TGTCGATTCTCAAAGCAGGCCAGATCAAGCTCCGCACCGGTCTGGCATTGCATGACTGCCGGAGTAGCGTTGCGTTCGGCCCGGCCTGCGATCTATTCCGGTTTCTGCCAGGGAACAGTCCCCTCGCGTTGAATCTGTTTTCGAAGAGCCGCCGACAACTCGTTGTACCTGGCTCGATTTTTCTGCGACAGGTCGGTGGTTTCCTGCGGGTCGTTGGCAAGGTTGAACAACTCGAACGGTCCGTACGGGCTGTTCTGCAGTAGTTTCCAGGGTCCTCTGATGACTGCGTCAATCGTTTTGCCCTGATAACGCGTGCCGCCCTCTCGGCGTGTGAAGAACCAGTCTTCGCGCAGCGGTTCCTGCTTCCTGCCGAGAATTACCGGCAGAATACTACGACCTTCAACCGGATGTTTAATCTTAGCTCCGGCGAGTTCGCAGATCGTCGGGAACAGGTCCATCGTCATCGCCTGGAAGTTCGACGACGATCCCGGCTTGATCAACTCTGAGCCGTAGGCCGCGACACATGCCGGGACTTTGAGACCGCCCTCGTAGACGCTTTGCTTGCCGTCACGAAGCGGACCATTGTTCGCTCCCACGTTAAGTTGTCCGCCGTTGTCTGATGAAAACAGAACGATCGTCGGTCGGCCGCCGTTCTTCGTTTGATCTTCAATTGTTGAAAGAACCTGGCCGATGCCATCGTCCATGTGCTCGATCAGGGCAACAAGTTTCGCTCGCTTATCGGTAATACCCGGCTCACGTGCTTTTACCTTTCCCATCCACTCTGCCGGAGGCTGAATCGGTGTGTGAGGAGCGTTGTACGCAAGGTAAAGAAAATACGGCTGGTCAGCTTTACGGCTGTCGACATAATCAATCGCCCATTTCGTAAACAGGTCCGTCGCGTGACCTTTTGGATCGATCTCCTTCCGATCGTGATACATGTAGTTGTTGCCGTGCCGACGATGGTTGTAATAGTCGTCCATCATGTCGCCGAGGAATCCGTGCAAATGATCAAACCCTCGATCCATCGGCGTGTTCGGAGACTCCAGCCCGAGATGCCATTTGCCGACAATCGCCGTGTGATATCCAGCCGGCTTGAGCACTTCGGGAATCAACGTCGCGGACTCGCTGAGGTATCCCCAGTTATTCTCTGGATGAGTTCTAATGACGCCTGGAACTCCAACAAATGCCTGATAGCGACCAGTCAGCAACGCCGCTCGCGACGGTGAGCACACCGGGCAGTTTGCATAGAAGTTTGAAAACTTGACGCCTCGCGCAGCGAGTCCATCAAGGTGCGGAGACTTCAGATCGGGAGCCCCCATATACCCAAGATCGCCGTACCCGAGATCGTCAACGAGGATCATGACAATGTTTGGCTTGCCATAGTCAGTAGCCTGAACTGGCCGAATCGCTGGACTTATCAGAACAGTGGCAATCGCCAGACAGGCCACAAATAATCGGTGGAATTTTAGCATCGTCTCTGCTTCTTAATCCTGCAGGTTTGAAATTGTCATCTCAACAGCTCGTGCAAGGTTTAATAGTAGCTAACTCTTCGAGCTGGTAAACCGGCGGCGGCGATTGCATCTCAGGATGCGTTCGTCAGAATCCAAAGTCATGGAAGAACCACGCCCCACTATCGATCTGACATCGTTTGCCGGCCAGCGAGTCACCGTCATGGGGCTCGGATGTTTTGGCGGTGGCGCCGCAGCTGTCCGGTTTCTGGTAGAACAAGGCGCAGCAGTCCGAGTCTCAGACCAGCGTTCGGCTGAAGATCTCCGCGAGGCAATCGCAGAACTAAACGACCTGCCAGACATCGACTGGCAAACTGGCGGGCATCACTGGTCGCATTTCTCGGATGCCGATTTCGTTGTCGTTAATCCGGCTGTCCCGCCTCATCACCCGATCATTCAGCGACTCGAATCGGCCAACGTTCCGTTAAGCTCGGAAATGAACCTGTTCTGGTCACTCAATCCGGGACGTGTCATCGCCGTGACAGGCAGTAACGGTAAGTCGACGACAACCGCATTGATTCATGCCATCATAGAGGCCAGTGGACAACGTTGCTGGCTGGGTGGAAACATCGGCCGCAGCCTGTTGCCACACATCGATGAAATCTCCGTTGAAGACTGGGTCGTACTTGAACTAAGCAGTTTTCAACTTCACATGCTCGACCGAATCAAGGCAAATCCCGACATTGCCGTTGTCACCAACTTCGCTCCGAACCACCTCGACTGGCACGAAACGCTGGCCGATTATCGCCTCGCGAAGCAAACGATCCTTCGCTGGCAGGCCGCTGATGACTGGTGTGTGCTTAATGGAGACGACGCCGATATCGATGCATGGCCTCGTTCTGCGAACACAACGTCAACCTATAAAAGTCAGCCCAATGATGTGGTGTCGAAACATCAAGCCGTACAGGCGTGGCTGGACGATTCCGGGACCGCTCACATTCTCCGACGGAATCAGCAGGCGGACATCTCTGAACTCCCCATCGCCGACTGGTGCACACTTCGTGGACGCCACAACCTGACGAATGCGCTGCAGAGTATGTCTGCTGCCCTGCTTGCAGGTGCAACAGAGGACGCAATCAGGGACGGTCTGGGGCAATTCGAAGCATTGCCACACCGTTTGCAGCTTGTCGGTGATTGCGATGGCCGCAAATTTTACAACGACTCAATCTCAACGACGCCTGAATCGACAATCGCTGCTCTCGACTCCTTCGACGAACCGGTCGTGATCCTGGCCGGCGGATACAACAAGCGGGTTGATCTCTCAGGCATGTCATCGCATATCGCCGATCGGGCGAAAGCAGCAGCACTGCTGGGTCAAACAGCAAATGCTCTGCAAGCCGCAATCGCAGACAGAAATACAGGATTGCCAACGGCCAATTGCCTGGACTTTGACCGCGCCTTTGAATGGGCGATTGAACAATCGTCGCCCGGTGACGTCATTCTGCTCTCCCCGGGTTGCGCCAGCTATGACTGGTTTGAGAGTTTCGTCGACCGCGGCGATCGATTCTGTAACATGGTCGAAGACCTTCACGGCTGAGGCAGACGGTTCCTCAGGACCTGTTGACGTCAAAACGCCACTCCATCTGGAAACGTTATGAATCATTGTTTAACACTTGCTGCTCTTAGCGTCTCTCTGATTTCTCCACCGGCGAGCAATGTAAAAGCCGCGGACCGCCCCAATATCGTCATTCTCCTGACCGATGACCAGGGGACACTTGACGCAAATTGTTTCGGCTCAAAAGACCTGCACACTCCGAACATCGATCGTTTGGCGAAAAGAGGAACGCGATTCACGCAATCCTACTCACACACCGTTTGTTGTCCGGCTCGTGCGGCATTGCTGACGGGGCGGCATCCCCAACGAGGCGCCGTCAACAGCTGGATGCAAAGCGACATGCACGCGACCAGCGGCCTCAATATGAAGACGGATGAAGTCACTCTGGCCGAGGTACTCAAAAAAGCTGGATACCGGACGGCATTGTTCGGGAAGTGGCACCTGGGAGCTCACAAAGACCACGGACCGATGAAGCAGGGCTTTGACGAATTCTTTGGAATCCGCGACGGCTTCATTGATAACTACAATCATTTCTTTCTTCACCGCGAGGGATTCCACGATCTCTACGAGGGTACGACGGAAGTCTTCAAACGCGATGAATTCTTTCCAGAAATCATGGTTAACCGGGCGTTGACATTTCTCGAACAGAAACGCGACGAGCCGTTTTTTCTGTACGTGCCGTTCAACATCCCTCACTACCCCGAACAGTCACTGAAAGAGGATCAGAAGTTCTACGCCAACCTGCCCGAACCGCGACGATCCTACGCCTCGATGGTCACCACAACAGACGCGTACATTGGCGATCTCCTGAACAAGCTCGACGAATGCAACCTGACCGACAACACAATCGTCCTGTTTCTCTCAGACAACGGCCATTCGGAAGAGGACTACTCGATCAAAATCAACAACCACTCCAGCGGCTACCCGAAAGGGCACAATTACGGAGCAAACGGCGGAGGCGGCAACACGGGCAAATGGATTGGCCGCAAAGGAACGTTCCTCGAAGGGGGAATCCGCACACCGGCTATCATCAGTTATCCACCGAAGCTACCAAAGGCCGCCGTCCGAAATCAAATCGTCACGGCCATGGACTGGTTCCCTACGTTTCTCGAACTGTGCAATGTCGAAAAGCCTGATCGCAAAATCGATGGCCACTCCGCCTTGCCCGTCATCAGAGACCCCAAAGCTGAATCTGCTCACAAAGTCCTGCATTACATGTGGCAGGAAGGCTGGTGCGTCCGCGAAGGAGACTGGAAACTGATCGGCAGCAACAAGCCACGAAAGAATGGAACTCTCCCACTGTCGTTGCACAATCTTGCAGACAAGTCGCCGGAAATTCGCAACCATGTCGCTGAAAATCCTGACCTCGTCAAACGTCTGAAGAGGTTGCACGAAAAATTCGAGCAGGACGTCTTCTCGAAAAACAACGGCCCAAAAGTCCAACGAGACCCAAAACGTAAACTCGATCTTTAGATCGATCACGAAATTCAGCGAACCTTCATGAACTGGTATGGGCACTGGGGCAGGAATCTGTGACACTCACGCAAGTCGAAACCTCGTCCGGCAGAGTCGGTCTTCAGGCGTTCAACTTCTGGATCGATCATCCTGGACAGCATAGCTCGGCACAGCGGCGACGGTCGTTGAACTGCGAATGCAGCAGCGGCGAGTCTCGCCAACGTTCTGAGCCTGACCAGATTCTGGAGGGTGAATGATCAGCGAAGCAGGGACGCTTAACAGCTCAGTTTGTGCCACAAGGCTTTTCGTACTCGACACCAATGTGATCCTTCACGATGCTCGCTGTATTTTCAGTTTCGAAGAGCACGACGTTGCCATCCCGATCACGGTTCTGGAAGAACTGGATCGCTTCAAAAAAGGCAACGGTGACATCCACCTTCAAGCACGACAGTTTCTACGGGAGTTGGACAAACTATCCGGCGATGTACTTTCCGCGAAAGGGGTGTCTCTCGGCGAAGGCCTCGGCAACTTTCGAGTACTCATCGGCCTCGATACCGACCGCCTGCGAAAGACCTTTCTTGCCGACACGGCCGACCATCGAATTCTCAGCACGACACTCGCACTGTCCGAACTGGAGGTTGATCGCGACGTAGTCCTCGTCACGAAAGATACGAATCTCAGGATGAAAGCCCGGGCAACAGGCCTGATATCTCAGGATTACACAACCGACAAAGTCAAAGACTTCGACACTCTCTACACTGGAAAACGACTCATCAGCGGAGTGTCCAGCAATCTGGTGTCTTCGTTCTATGAAGCAAGCAACACCGTATCCGAAGATATCGTCGACGTGATCCCAGCGCCGATCAGCAATGAAAACTTCATTATTCGAGACGGATCAAAGTCGGTCCTTGCCACGTACAGCCAGACGGATCATGGATTCCGACGCGTGAACAATAGTCCCTGCATGGGCATCACGCCTCGCAATGCAGAGCAGGTTTTTGCACTGCAGGCTCTCGCGAACGATGATGTGAAGCTGGTGACACTCGCCGGTCGAGCCGGATGTGGAAAAACGTTGCTCGCGCTGGCGGCCGCTCTGGATGCCAGAAATCGTTACCGGCAGATTCTGCTTGCCAGGCCAATCGTTCCGCTGAGTAATCGAGACCTTGGGTTCCTGCCGGGTGACGTCGACGCAAAAATCGATCCGTATATGCAACCTCTGTATGACAACCTGGCCGTACTTCACCACGAGAATCCGGGGCTCAAAGAAGAGCTGAAGAAGATGATGGATGACAAGCAGATCGAAATTGCACCGCTGGCCTATATCCGCGGTCGCAGCCTTCAACGCACATTCTTCATCGTCGACGAAGCTCAAAACCTGACTCCGCACGAAGTCAAAACAATCATCACTCGTGCCGGCGAGGGAACAAAGATCATACTGACCGGAGACATCCAGCAGATCGATCACCCCTATCTGGACTCCATGTCCAACGGCTTGACCTACGTCATCAACCGAATGAAGGGCCAGGAAATGTACGCCCACGTCACACTCGAACGCGGCGTACGCTCGGAACTGGCCGAAGTCGCCAGTGCACTGCTTTAACCGAAATCCCGGGCTTGGCGAAATCCTGTTACGTTGCTGCCTCGCGTTTTAACAACGACTCGGTTCATGTATGTGCCTCTCGTTAACGAGTGCCAATATCCATTTTGGCAAAGCTCCTGACTCTGCTCTGCAAATCGTCCTCGAATGCTGATTGACCGGTCTCTGGAAGCACGAGTGCTGATTGAACGCTGAAAAATTCACTGCAACACCGTCCGACTACACAGCTCTCCGGACACAGATCACCAGAGAAGCTGTTCTGACCACGCAGACTACCACTCAAAAAACAGATTCGTTCACGAGGGAAAGGTCAGTAGATCCATGCGAGTAACACGTCGGCTCCTCAGACGACCACCCTTTACTCGGATAAATCAGACTGGTCATATCGAAGAAGGCGAACACCAATGATCAACAATGCAACTGCCCACATACCGCCAAATACGAGTGGGGCAAATGAGAGGTTGAAGAGTACCAGCGGGGCTGCGATATAAAACGCTACAGAAATTGTGTGACACTGGCCCCAGTAATTTGCGGCGAGTGACGAAAAAAAGAGGCCACTGAGTAACAGAAGAAACACATAGGCCATTAATTCATTATTAATGTGACCCATTGATTGACCTAGTTTCTCAGTCACCAGGACCGCAAAGCATGAAGCAATAAAACCGAAACAATTCACTAACAATTGCCGTTCAACTGTTCCGATCTTCGTATACCACTTCTTTCGAAACTTCCACGCAACAAGCACAAGCAAAAGGCACTGGATTATCCGCAGCGTCACTATCCTGGAATGGGCGTATGGCGGACCATTTCTACAGAGGAAGTACATCCCTGTTTCCGCAGCCATTATGACTGGCGCTAACCAACATAGTATTATGCCCCACTGTCCGAACTGAGCATCGTGCTTGCTCCGCCTCAATTGCCGCATGACATGACCGATGGATGTCATTGAGCTTATGCTCAAAGGATCACCATCAAGGAAGCGTCGCAAATCACCGTTTAGCTGGCTCGCTGCCTGATATCTGTCCGCTGGCGATTTCGCGAGACATTTAAGACAGATTCGCTCTAAGTCGCGATCAATCGCTGGCGTGTAATGTCGAGGACGTATCGGTTCCTGTTCCACTACTTGCATGAGCGTATCCATTACAGAATCTGCATAAAAAGGCGCTCGACCGGTGAGCAGTGCGTATAAGATTGCTCCCAATGAATATACGTCAGCTGTTGGACCTATATGCTTCGCACCGCCGGAGGCCTGTTCCGGAGGCATGTACGCTGGGGTTCCCAGAATTTGACCGGACACAGTGAGACTATCTGCAGCCTCAACCTTCTTCGCCAATCCAAAATCGGTCACCTTCGGTTGTCCGTCAGCGTCAATCAGGATGTTTGCCGGCTTTAGATCACGATGCACAACTTTGTTTTCGTGAGCATGTGCGATAGCTTCAGCAATCTGCATCGTCATTGAGGCTGCGTCACGAGGCGGCATCGGGCCAAGCCTGACCCTGTCGGCCAGGCTTGGCCCATCGACAAAACCCATCGAGAAGAAGTGCTGGCCGTCCGTTTCGCCAATCTGAAAAATTGGGACAATTCCAGGATGCTCAAGCTTCGCTGCCGCTTCCGCTTCAATATAAAATCGTTGAACGTCAGCGGGTGAAGCTAACTGACCTGCCAGAATCATCTTGAGTGCAACAACGCGGTTCAGCTTTCTGTGCCGAGCCTTGTAGACCACACCCATTCCACCACGCGCAATCTCATGCAGCAGTTCGTACTCACCAAAAACAGAAGCTTGCGTCGCAACATTTATAGAACGAGTGTCCGTCTCAATCAGAGTGGCGTTCAGGTCCTCACTTCCAATGGCGTTGGGTCCGCTGCCAGATGGTAATCTGCTCACCGGCGATGGAATTTCAGCCTCGTCAGTTTGCTGTTCAGCAGAAAGAGTTCCGTCCGTATCCGTTCCCAGCTCAGTCAAATCATTCGAGTTTGACTGACGTGATGGATCAGGTTCAGGTCAGTTCATAAGTAACCTCTAATCGCTTTCCCGGCAGTCTTCAAGACCGGTGGCAGGGGCAACGCTGATATGAACATGCGATCAAATCCATAGGGTCCCGTAACGCCTCGCAAGTCAAAATCAACTGCATTTTGCCTTGAAACCATGCCTGCTCCGGCGGCAACTAATGTGACTCAGTTCTGAGGACGTCACTTAACAGTTCGGACCTGAATTAAGGCCCTGTACACTGCAGACAAAAACGAGCATTACCAAAAGCTGGGATGTGAATACCAGTGCAGCCGTGACGAGAATGGTTTTCATTTAATGACTCCTGAAAAAGATGACTTGAGGCTGCTGATAGAACAGCCACCTTTTCAAAAGGACCGTGCAGTAACTCTCGTGTTTTCAGGGATGGGCATCAAAAAAACGCATCGGTGTTACGCCAATCAGAGTGGCAGTCAATTTACGACACGAAAAATCCAACAAACAGCGATTTCCGCTACTCGGTAACGGCACTGATCATACATCCCCTGCATGACGCCCCGAAACCATGCCGCTGGCATTACAACTACCGCGACGCCGTCTGGGCGGTGAGATCATCGCGGACGCAGCCTGCTGGCACAGTTCGGGCTGACTCCGAAGTCCAGACGCGGGCTGACTGTTGGTGATCACCGCCAGCGACGACAAAACAGCTAACAGTTACGACAACGCGGTAGCCAAACGGTTCTTCTGGAGCTTGAAGTACGAATGGACAAACCACCGCGTCGATGCCGATCTCGAATCAAACCGACAGAGCGTGTTCAACTACATTCAACTTTTCTATAACCAGAGACATCGTCATCAGACACTTGCCTGGAGTTCACCCTGTGACTTTGAAACCGATTTCCGCAAGCGCATCATGAAGACAGCGGAAACAAAAGATAAAAGCACAATCGAGACTGCCTTCTAAAACCAAGTCCAAACCTGTCCGTTCTTCATGGGATGCCGCAGTTTGGTTTAGACTCCGTGTTTCGTAGAGAACCGTCGCTTCGACTTTTCTAGCGGAAGATTTCCTTGTCGGCTTGACTGCAAACTTAGATTCACTGAGAGAGGACCAAATTGATAGTTAGTTATTTTGACATCCTTGTGCTGCCTTTTTCCAGACTCTTGCGAGCTTCATGTGGCCTATGTTGCGACAGAGTTCTGAAAGCTCAAGCCGCACGTCTCGATCAGTTGGGTTCTTAATGGCCTTATCGTTTAGCTCTGCCATGCGAACTCGAAATTCGCGAATTGACTCCTGAATGGCAAACTGTTTTTCAGCCTGTTCCGTCCGTCCCAGCTGTCGAAACGCGGTTGTCAGAAGGAAGTGCGCGTCGAAGTCAACAGGATTTACGCGAATCGCCGCTTCCAGATTTGCAATGGCCTCTTCGGGCTGTCCGCTTTCCAGGTAAATCCTACCTGAAAGTAGATTGGCCTCATGGTTATCTGGGTGCTTTGCAAGTGCCTTGATTAGTAGTTCAGTCGCCTTTTGAATGCCGCCAGCCACCCATGCGCACTCAGCCTGAATCGTGAGCACATTCGCATCGGGTATCAGATCGCGACAGAAAACTGCCGCCTTACTATACTCTCGTTGTTTCAATAGTGACCGTGCAAAGTCGCATCCGAGCTTCTGGCGAGCTGGTTGCCCTGTGGAATACTGATAAGCACGACGAAAGCTGTCTTCTGCTTCTGCCCACTTTTCGAAGTCGAAGTAGATAGTTCCCATCAGATGGTGCGCGGCAAAGTCTTCTGGATTCAAATCGATCAGACGCTGAAGGTGTCGTAGTGCGTCGTCCATTGCGCCGACGTCGAAGTTAATCGCGGCCACCCAGCGAATCGCAGCCTGATCATCCGGGGAATCTTCAATGACCCGGTTGAAACAACCTAACGCGGCAGCGAGTTGATCCGTGCCGTACAGTGCTTCGCCGGTCCACATGAGTGCAGGCAGTTTAAGGTCGTCCTCAGGACGAATGCGGCTGAAAGAGGTGAGAGCCTCGTTCAGGTGGCCCGTTTTCAATGCCACACCGCCGTGCAGCAATTCGCAATGCTGCTCGAAACCTTCTGCACGGTGAAGCTCTCGTAACACACGTTCGGCGTATGCGGAATCGCCAGTATTCAAAGAGTCGACGGCAAGATCGAATAGCTCTTTGGGAGGGCGCCGCGATTGCCAGAACCAGAATCCGGCGCACACCACAATGGAGAGAGCCACGCCCAGTGACGTGGCCTTATCTCGATTCAAGTTTAGCGTCACTTTATTCTTTGGTGAGTTCAAAGAAGAAGTCGTTATCGGCCGCGTTGCTCGACACCGTCGCGATCAACTTACTTGTATCAGGTTTGTTATACCGGCTTGGGATTAATTCCGTGCTGGATTCGTCCATCATTTTCTGGAACTCCGGGGTACCAGCCATTTTTGCCATGTCTTCTGGCGTCATTGTTTCGAGTTCGGCACTAGCATCAGATGATCCTTTCGCAACAGCAACAACTGTAACGCGACAATCCCCCGGAACAGCACCAAGTCGACCTCCAGTGGTCAACTTGAATGTACCATCGGAAGTCGTTGTACCGGTTGCCGACGGACCAGAAGCGGGAATGAACGAAACCTGAGCATTTCCCAAGGGTTCTCCATCCAGCAGTACCTTGCCTTTGGCTTCGACCAAAGTTACCGATGCTTCACTTCCCCCGCATCCAGACAGGGTTAGTGCCAGTGAACAGAAGAAAACAGCGAATGTGATTCTTTTGAAGCCAGCCATGACGAACAATTGATCGTCTCCCGAAGTAGAATTTAAAGAAGTCCGGCACCTGAAACCGAGTCAGATGCCGGACGTTTTGGTCGCTACACTACATCATTGTGATCGTGCCGGAGGCAGAAATCCAGGTTCGTTACTGGAACTCAACCGTGTTTCCGTCTCTCCGGTCTCCAAGCCAGTTATACGTCTGCATGTCGATGTTCTGATTCAGGAAGTGAACCGACCCATCAACGAACAGAAAGTGCGCCCCTCCGGCGTGGGCCGACCTGAACCCCCAGCTGTACGACCAATTGTTTTTATTCCTACACGCTCCTGTGTCGTCTTCCGTCTGGTATGGGACTGGGCAGGTTCGATTGTCATTAATTGCAACAATCGTACCTGCATGTGCGTTGCCGGATCCATTCATGTTCCACCAGCCTGACCCGTGGTCAACGCAAACAGGCAGTATCTCGCCGACCATGATGACGTTTGACGTCCCGTCCACGACATTTTTGATGGCCAGCGACACTCCGAAACGACTAAACATGCCACGGGCGTTGTTCGGGTTGTTCGAGTTTCCGTGGCCCGAGGCACTAGGGTCGCCCCAGGTTTGTTGAGGCTGGTTACACGCACCGCTTGCCGAGGGGCTATTGGCTCGTCCGATTGAACCTGAGTAGTTCGATTGAGCCCAGTTGGCGTCGATCTGTGGAACTCCATCCGAAGGGCAAAGGGCGTATGGAACATTGTGCTTACGAAGAGGTGATCCATCACCATACGGGGAGTCCCAGGCATTGGTGCGATTCATGTCGACCAGTTCGTACAGAGGTGCCTGGTCATTGAACGGGAGAATCCGAACCTGCCACCCGATGTTCGGGGCGTTGTTCCATGATGAATGACCGGATGGAAACCTGTTGGATACGTCGTGGTAATTGTGCAGTGCGATGCCGTACTGTTTCAGATTAGCCTTACACTGGCTGCGTCTCGCCGCTTCACGCGCCTGCTGGACTGCAGGCAACAGCAAAGCCACCAGGATTGCGATAATCGCAATCACCACAAGAAGTTCGATAAGGGTGAATCCCCTCTTTCGAATCGAAATCATTTGTCTGACCATCTTCATAATCTCCCACACAAAAACAAATCAAAAAATTTAATTGCGACTATCGCAGATCATGATGACCCAAAACGGCATCCGCAAGTTTAAACTTGTCTAACGTTCGGAATCTGCACATCAACTGAAATCTTCGCCGTGAGTTGGAATTCACTGATCTCTGTTTCTTGTTGAGACGCATGGGACTTCGTATCGAACCCGATAACTGTATATTGAGAGGCTTTACAGTCAAGGTTATCGGAACAATTGGCACACCTTCCTTCCTATTAGCGCGTCACATTGTAAGAGGGGCGGATTGATGGTCAGTTTGGGTGCCGAGTCTGCTCCAATACGCAAGACTTCTCCGAAGTCGCAACTCGCAGATGGCTCGTGGCTTCAATTCCGACGACCGCGACATACGTTCAGGATCTTCTGGCTTATCGTCGCTGTTGGATTGGTTTACGAGTTTTCAATCAATTTGAGCCTGCTGCACGTCAAGAGCCTTTTGCGGTCGCAGCAGACTGAATCGGCGCGGACATGGCTGTCTTACATCCGGGCATCTTCGCTGGATCGAGTTGAAACGCGGATACTGCTTGCACAAGCTGCCTGGCGTGCTGGTCTTGTCAAAGAAGTGCGGCAACATCTCATCGCAGCCAAACGACTCGGCTGCCCAGATCAACGGATCGAGTTCGAGCAGACGCTTATTCTCGCTTACGAAGGTCGACTGACGGAGATGGAGCGTGTTCTGCAGCGAATGTTGTTAGCAAACGACAACGATCTTCAGCATGTCTGTGATGCGTTTGTAACAGGGTATCTTCGGCAGTTTCGGTTTGATGAGGCTCGAAGGTTGCTTGATGTCTGGCGGAAGGATTTCCCCAATGACTCTCAGCCATGGTTCCATGAAGGGTGCATCTGGCAATATGAAATGAGGCCTATTGAGGCATCTGCTGCGTTTGAGAAGGCACTGGAGCATGGGCAACATCGCATTGACGTTCGTGAACGGCTCGCTGTTGTGCGTGTTCAGAATCTGGAGTTCGCAGAAGCTGCCAGGCATTACGACCGGTTGTTGCAAATTCAGCCTGACCACGTTGAGTGGCTTGTCGGATTTGGCATTTGCCAATTTAACGACGGCAATACCAGACAGGCACGCGGGGCATTGTTCAAAGCGCTCACGATTTCTCCGGCGCATCGCGACGGCCGCCTGGCCTTCGCAGAATTAGAAGCGAACGACGGTCACTATAAAGAAGCACTGAGACTTTCGAGCGATCTTTGTAACGAATTCCCAAATGACTACTCGGTTCGGTACCTGATGGCCAGAATGCTACGCACTCTTGATCGTCAGGACGAATCTCTGGAACACGTTCAATGGCTCGAAGAAGCGGAACGGGCATTTCGAGAAGTGTCGGTTCTTACCGATAAAGTCAGCCGTTGGCCCAACGATGTTCAATCTCGCGTTGCGATTGCCCGGCGGCTCATTCGATACTCGAAGTACTCAGAAGCTGTGGGGTGGCTGCGAGCCGCACAACACCTGGAACCGAACAACGAAGAAATACGGAGACTCCTCGCCGAAAGCTGCAGGCTTTCCGGCTTCGATGATTTGGCACCCCTGAATTCCTCACGCTGATCAATTGTTTCAATGCAAAGTTAGATCATGGACAAGACACTTAAGTTTCACGCCGGAATGATTCGCCTGTTTATGATCAGTATCATCGTCTGCTTGTCAGTTGGTTGCGGGCGAGTTGAAGAATCATCAGGAGTTCTGAAACGTGACGCGTTTGATCAGATTTCAAATCGTGAATCGTCAAACTCAGATACCGCTTCGTCCGAGACATCGATTCGAATGAGAGTGGTGACGTCCACCAGCGGGATTGAATTTACGTATTCGAACGGTGAGCAATCTGATCTTTATACTATTCTTGAAACGCTCGGCGGGGGAGTCGGAATGATTGACTACGACGCTGATGGCGACGCAGACATCTTCCTTACAGGTGGTGGGGAAATTTCAACATCAAAAACAATCAGTGGCCGAGCGTCCGGGCTTTATCGAAACGACGCTGAGTGGTCATTTCGCAGTGTGGCTGACAATGCGATGCTTCCAGTTCCAAGGACATACACTCACGGCGTTTCCGTCACTGACTACGACAACGATGGATTTGCAGACCTCTTGATAACCGGTTACCAACGACTGCATCTTCTTCGAAATCAAGGAGACGGCACATTTCATGATGTAACGGAAGATGCACAACTAAGCGACACACCATGGAGCACCAGTGCAGTGTTCGCTGATATCTCTGGAGATGGAAATTGCGATCTCTATATTTGTCACTATGTCGACTGGTCTTTCGAGAATGATCCAGTTTGTCGAAGCACCGACGGACGAATGCGTGATGTCTGTTCGCCTCGCCGATTTCAGCCTATTCAGGATTCACTTTTTGTCAGTACTGGGAGTGGAACGTTTGTGGAACAATCGGGAAGAGTCGGTTTGAGCAAAGAAGGAAAAGGTCTCGGAGTTGTTGTCGCTGACCTCGACCTTGATGACGATCTCGACGTCTACGTGGCGAATGACACCGTTCCGAATTTCCTATACCAGAATCACGACGGACATCTTGTGGAACAGGGGATCGCAAGTGGAGCTGCGCTGAATGCGATGGGAACTCCAGACGGCAGCATGGGGGTCAGTCTGGGGGACTTTAACGCAGACGGCCGTCCTGATCTGTGGGTTACCAACTTTGAAAAGGAAAGTTTCGCACTCTATCGCAATGAGGGCCGATTTCAATTTCTGTCGGTCAGTCAGTCAACTGGTATCTCGCGAGTTGGATCGAAATACGTTGGATGGGGAACGGCATTCAGTGACTTCGATCTTGACGGTGATGAAGATCTGTTTGTCAGCAACGGTCACGTGAATCGACATCCGCCGCGAAATAATCTGCGTCAACTGCCAATCCTCTTTGAGAATCGGGACGGGGTAAGGTTTGTCGATGTGGCGAAATCAGCGAGTGACTACCTCAGTTCGCCGCATCGCGGTCGCGGTCTGGCGACGGGGGATCTCGACCTCGATGGTGACTTCGATGTCGTTGTTTCACACCTTAATGAGCCGGTCGCAGTGCTTGAGAACTACTCTGCAAGACTGGGCAATTGGCTCCAGGTTCGCTTGGTCGGGACGACTTCAAGTAGAGTACCAGTGGGTGCTCGTGTTTCGGTCTCGGTCCCAGGTGGCGAGACGCAGACTCGGCAGCTTTACTCAGGAGGCAGTTATCTTTCGTCCTCTGAGAGCATCGTTTTAGTGGCAACCGCTGATGCCGAGCACGTCGACGTGGATGTTCACTGGCCGACAGGGATGCGGCAAAGGATCGTGGGCGTATCTGCCGGACAACAGCTGACGGTTGTCGAACCACGATGAAATTCGATTTGTTTTTGTAAGGGCGGATTCCCATCTGCAGTGCAACGTAGCTGATTTCAGCTCATGTTCGGACAAAAGGGAGTTTGCATGCCATGAACAACTGAGCGAGCGTCTGCAACTTCCGATCTACTTCGCTCACGCGTATTCACCTAACGAACAAGCGACGAATGAAAACACGAACGGCCTGCTGCGTCAGTACTTCTCGAAGAAGGCCGACGTCCGAGACTTCTCACAACACGCCCTTGCATACGTCACGAACCGACTCAAAAATCGTCTCCGAAAGAAACTCATCTAGCTCACCCAACTTGAATCTCTCAACAAAGCCGGCTTTGTACTTCAAATGTAAATTCACGAAGGAATTGTAGACGCCGGTAAGAATAACGTAGCGTTGGCACAGTTCGGGCTGACGCCGAATTCCAGACGCGGGCTGACTGCTGGTAATCACCGCCAGCAACGGCAAACCTGGTAACAGTTACGACAACGCGGTGGCTAAACGGTTCTTCTGGAGCTTGAAGTACGAATGGACAAACCACCGCTTCGATGTCGATCTCGAACCAGACAGGCAGAGCGTGTTCAACTACATTGAAATATTCTATAACCAGCGACATCGTCATCGACACATCCCTGGTGTTCACCCTGTGACTTTCGAAAGAAATTTCCGCAAGCGCATTATGAATGCCAGCGGAAACAAAAGATAAAAGCACAATCGTGACTGCCGTCTAAAACCAAGTCCAAACCTGTCCGTTTTGCATGGGCTGCCGCAATCGCAAGCAGCCTGAGCCAGAAGCTGCGCATGTGACCGGAAGCTCTGCTGAAATCTGACCTTCTCTCTCGAACTCAGAAAACTGACCAGGAGTTCGTTCGTGCTGGATATTCTTGGATCCGCGAATCCGTTTCATCGTGGTGTTGATCGACGAACCGCCATGAGTGTCGGCGGACTGGGAACTCTATCTCTGAGTCTGCCAGACGTTCTGCGGCACGCAGCGATTGCGGATGACAGCCCGAAATCTGATTCAACATTCGGTCGAGCAAAACGCATTCTGCTGGTGTATCTGCAAGGAGCTGCTTCTCAGTTTGAGACGTGGGATCCAAAGCCGGATGCGGCGGAAGGGATTCGCGGACAATGGAATACCATTCAAACTTCTGCCCCTGGAATTTCGATATGTGATCAGCTTCCAAAACTGGCCGAGTTGGGGGACAGACTGGCCATTGTTCGTTCCATGACACACGAGAACAACAATCATTCCAACCTCTATACGCTGACAGGATTCCCAGCTGTCGATTTTTCGAGCGAAACAAATCCTTTCGACAGTCGACATCATCCATTCTTTGGAAGTGTGCTGGACTATCTCGAAGATCAGCGAGTTCCCGGAAAAACTCCTGAGCTGCCGCGGAATCTCGGGCTGCCGTTTCGATTCAGCACGTATGCACCATTCAGTCGCCGGTCCGGTCCATACGGGGCTTTTCTTGGCCACGGCTACGACCCGGTCTGGACCGAGTTCGAAGGCAAAGCGACGCAGACGGTCAATCGCGTCTCGTTCTTTCGCCGTCTGGCGGGCGTAGATATTCAGGATCCCTACGTGGGAATCACTCCTGAAAGCCGATTGCGTATTTCGAAAGCTGCTCAACTACAGCGAGGTCTAACGATTAACCGGCTCGACAAACGCCGCACACTCGTGACACAGCTTGACGCAGTGCAGCGACGACTTGAGGAGAGCAACTCCGCGAGAAGTCTCGATCGTTTCCAGCAAATGGCCTATTCGCTGATCACCTCAAAAGAGTTGCGTCTCGCGTTGGATGTCGGTCTGGAGCCGATGGCGTGTCGCGAGCAATACGGCATGACGCTGTTCGGACAGTCGGCATTGACCGCTCGACGTCTACTTGAAGCCGGATGCCCTTTGGTTTCCGTATTCTGGGACGAGTACAAGGTCGTCAATACAGCCTGGGATACGCACTTCAATCACTTCACCCGGATGGGCGACGAATTGCTGCCAGCATTTGATGCGGCAATGAGCAGGCTCCTGCTGGATCTGGAAGACCGCGGTCTGCTGGATGAAACCCTGGTGATGTGCCTGTCCGAGCACGGTCGCACTCCAAAGATCAATAATCTCAAGCGAGGCGGAGGCCGTGATCACTGGTCACAGGCTTACAGCGTCATGCTGGCGGGAGCGGGAATCCAACCGGGAACTGTCATCGGTGCGTCTGATGCTCAAGGTGCCTTCGTCAAAGATCAACCAGTCAGTCCCGAGGATATCCTGGCAACGATGTATCATCTGAAAGGCATTGCGTCTGATACGACCATTCCGGATCGCCTGAGGCGTCCAGTGCGGCTGACCGAGAATGGCATGGTCGTCAACGATCTGCTCGGCTGACGGCGACGCTGACTCGGGAAAGCACGCTGAGAGGCAGGATGGAACTGGTTGTCGCACTGATGACAGGATTTGCGTCGGTCACCCCCGACCAAATGGCCGAAGAAACAGATACATTCTGGTTTCCTGCAAAACACATGGTGCTTAGAACAGCGGCAACGGGTTGCCATCACTGACAGGAAATGGGCGGTCGAGGGTGTCTCGCATCTCGGCTCGGGGAGAGATGCCCAGGGCTTTGAAGATCGTCGCGTGGAAGTCTGCGGGGCCGCAGGCTTTTGTCGCCGGATGGGCTCCGTTTTTGTCAGTACTGCCGTAGACCTGACCGCCCTGGATGCCGGCTCCGGCGAGTGCCACCGAATACGCTTGCGGGTAGTGGTCGCGGCCTCGCGAGCCGTTGATGCGCGGCGTCCGTCCAAAATCGGTCAGCAGGACCACCAGTGTTTCATCGAGTGTGCCGCGATCGGCAAGGTCTTCGAGCAGCGCGGACAGGCCTCGGTCGAGCGGAGGCAGCAGGTTGTTTTTCAACCGGTTGAAGTTATCGCTGTGCGTGTCCCACATGTCGCCCGAACCACCGTTGAGATCTCCTGCCGCGCAACACACCTGCACGATCGGCACGCCGGCCTCGGTCAGCCGCCGGGCCAGAAGCATACTTTGCCCGCCGATGTGGTCGCCGTAACGCTCTCGCAGCTTCGGTGATTCCTGGTCAAGGTCGTACGCAGTTTTAACCCCAGAACTCAGTAGAATGTCGCTGGCCAGTTCGCGGAAGTGCAGGAAGTTTGTAAATGAGGAAGTCTCGCCGACTTGCCGCTCAAGCGACGTCATCAACGAGTGCCGTTCATCAAGCCGCGGTTTGTTCAGATCTGATTTCAGGTCGAGTACCTGAGAACCGAGCGTTCTGGACACGCCGCCAAATTCCTTGCCGGCCGGAGTCCGCATGACAATCGGGTCGTACACGGCCCCGAGCCACCCTCCATACTCGCCGGCCTGAAGCGTTCCGTTATCAACCATCGGGTACGGCAACCGCACGGATCGCGGCACGCCCTTCGGGGCCTCGTGAAACTTCGAAACCATCGCGGCCAGCGACGGCCAGTCGGCGCGTTCCGGCGGGATGTTGCCTGGCCGTTTTTCCGGCGGCTTGTGGCCGGTCATGTTCCAGTACATGCCGCGACCGTGGGCGGAGTCCGTATGGGAAATCGATCGAACAATCGCCAGCTTATCAGTCTGTTGAGCGAGCATCGGAACGTGCTCAGATACTTCGATACCGGGAGTCTTCGTGGCGATCGGATGAAACTCGCCACGAATTTCGGTAGGCGCATCCGGCTTTGGATCGAACGATTCAAGGTGCGAAATTCCGCCCCAGCAGTAGACAACAATGCACGCTTTGGGCCGGTAGCTGGAAGCGGATTTCGCCTCATCCTGAACCTGCAGCATCTGCGGCAAAGAAAGTCCTGCGACAGCCACGCTGGATTTCAGAGCAATTCTACGCGTAAGAGGCACACTCAGCATTCGTTTCTCCGAGGACATCGTCAGACAAAGCGAAATTGTAACATCAAATTCGTTTAGATTTGGCCTCGCTGTCAAGGATAGTTATGGAGAGGAGATCGTAATGCACTGTCCGCCCGGAGGCGGTGTGGCATTCTCCGTCGGCTCCCTCTGCTGGACGAGTTCCATGCCGGTGTACGATACCGACTCGAAAATCACGAAAAACCTGCTCCGACGATTCAGTCAGTAAACCAGGGGAGTCGTTATACCGGGCCGATGCGTTTTCGAGGATCTTGATTGTCGTGCGGGACTCGGTCGTTGACTGCACAATGCTGCCTGGCGGAAAACGCACCCTCGCCTTTACGGGGCTGTCGTGTTACCCGGCCCAAAGTGCGAGATCAGCGGACTCTGGTTTCCGCTGTTGCCGGCCTGGACTTTCGCACACGCAGCTCGTTTTACCAGCGGTAACAGTGATCTGTACGCTGGTAACAATGTCGAGAGTGCGCCCCACTTAATTACAAGCGTTATACCGCTGGAACAGTTCTCACTGAGCATCGGCAGATTCAGTAACGACAGTCTGCAGCCCCGGGCTCAATCATCGACTTTGCTCGGGCTGACGCTCTTTCAAACGTCCATCATTTTAGTTGGTGGGTCCTGAAAATGTGCGGCGCCGGATTCCGATACGGAAATGCTAACTCGATTGCCAAACGCACATGCCAGCAACACCTGCAATGGAACTGGCCGAGACAGCGGTAACAAAATACCGCAAGAAACAGAAATTGACCGACGCCTGCGATCAAACACCTGAGATGCATCGCGGTACGCCAGCTGCTACTGGAATGTCCAGAATTCAGATAGGATCCACACATCAACTGCGACTTATTTAATCCTGCCTCATGACTCTCGGTCGGTAGCCATGAGGCTAGAGAGCAGGTTGATGGATCAGCCGGACGATGTCCGCCCGTTGTTTGAAGCATCAGGGATCGGTCACTGACGAGGTCCCGAAGAATTTATTTACGACTGTCGTGATGTCTCTTTTGCGCAGGTCTCGTTTCCCATCTGGAGTCAACGCGATGTATCTCACGCATGTGATTATTCGAATCAACCTTGCTGCTGGAATGCTCGTGGCAGGAAACGCACTGCAGACGATGGCTGCAGAGCCGGTTGCTGAAGCGGATCGTCGCTATTCAGATTCCATCAGCCTGGACATCCCGCATATCTCGACGGATAAATCGATCGAACTTGACTATCCGATCGTCTACGTCCGAACCCCGCGTAAGGGAGACAATGTTAAATCGAACTGGGCAGAGATTGCTCACCCAGTCCTCATGGACCCGGGAGGGGATCTGATGCTGCTGAAACCGGACGGATCAGAAGAAATTCTGGTGGAGGGTGGTGACGGATCTGTCACCGATCCGGTTGTGTCTCTTGATGGTGAGTCGGTGATCTACTCCCACATTCACGACATGAAAGTGAACTGGGCCGGCAGATATCCGAAGCACGGCGCTGACATCTATAGAATTCATCTTGGAACACGAAAGATCGTGCGTCTGACCCATCAGATATTTACACCGAATACCGGCGCTGCGGACTGGTCGAGCGACTTCGTGACGCGCCAGGATGGTCGGACGCATCTCGACTACGGTGTGTTCAACATGGGACCATCTCCGTTGCCTGGAGGACGGATTGTATTTACCAGCAACCGCGACGCATTCCGACCTCCGAAGCACAACGGTCCGACGCTGCAACTGTTTGTGATGGACGACGACGGCGGCAATGTCGAGTGCATTGGGCACTTCAACATCGGCATGGCTCTGCATCCAGTCGTGCTGACGGACGGGCGAATCGTCTTCAGTTCAATGGAATCGCAGGGGTTACGGAGTAGCATTCTGTGGGGACTGTGGAGCATCAATCCTGACGGCACGAACTGGGCACCCGTGATCAGTGCCTTCGATACAGGTGGCGCTCCCAACGCGTTTCACTTTCAGACGCAGTTGTCTGATGGTTCGATCATTGCCGAGGAATACTACAACCTGAACAACAGCGGATTCGGCGCTTACTTCAAACTGCCGACGAGCGTGCCCAACGATTACTCAGCGTTCGGGCCGGCGTGGCGAGACGATTCCCGCAATCCTCCATTGAGATTTGGCCGACACTACAACAGTAAGCCGAAGCTGTACCGATTGCCGTTCAGCCCGTTTGGCCTGACTTCGTTCACTCGGTTTGCCAATAACGGCGAAGGCCCGGCCGATCCATCAGTACCTGGTGAAAAGGATTCCCCGCGTCTCGGCAAGTTCACGCATCCCTCGGCGGCTCCGAACAACCATCTGCTGACGGTCTATACGCCAGGCCCAGCAAATCATCAGAGCGGACTGAAGAAACCGGCCATCGACGGTGGCCTTTATCTGATCAAAGGCGGCCAGCCGATTGATACGCCAGATCAAATGCGACTGATAAAGAACGACCCTGATTACAACGAGCAATGGCCGCGTGCAGTCGTGTCTTACAAACGCGTCTACGGCATCCCGGAACCGGCAACGATCGTGCCGCTTGCAAACGATGGAGCGTTGTCTCCACATTTGCCGGCTGGAACGCCGTTTGGGCTTGTCGGAACATCCAGTTTCTACAAACGCGAGAGCTACCCCGAGGGGGCCGTACCGAAAGACACCGTGACTGCTTCCTTTGCCGGTGGTCGCGACACAAACGGATATCAGAGGCTCGACCCGTTCAACACATCTCAAAACAACGCGTCATTGAATTGGTTTAATCAGGGGGCCGATGCTGGCCGGTACGACAACAAAGACATTCATGCCGTTCGTATCCTGGCGATGGAGCCGACCACAGACCGCCATCATGGCCCACAGAGCGGTCGCCTGTTTTACAGTCATGCGATGGAACGACTGCGGGTTCTCGGTGAGGTCCCTCTACGGAAGTTTGATGAAAACGGGAAACAACCCATTGATCCGGATGGCAATCCGGATACCAGTTTCCTCGCTAGAATTCCGGCGGATACCGCGTTCACTTTTCAGACACTGGATCGCGATGGCATGGTGCTCAACATGGCACAGACCTGGCACCAGTTGCGGCCAGGCGAAGTTCGACACGACTGTGGCGGATGTCATGCCCACAGCCAGAAGCCAACACTTTTCGCGGATACCGTCGCGGCGCGATCCGATTACACGCTCTTTGATTTGTCCAGTAAAACACCGCTCATCACCAGTAAGAGTGACGATGACACAGACAGGCAGTGGGACACCAAGAATCTGACCGGGTTGCGAAGCGAATCAACCGGAGTGGTGAATGTCGAATACTTTCGAGACGTGCAACGAATCCTGCAGCGGAGTTGTGCCGAGTGTCACACAGCGAGGAACGGGGAGCAGCCTGCTGGAAACCTTGACCTCGATGCTGACGAAGAGACGATCAATCTGCCCAATCAGGGCAACTGGCCGGGGACGTATTACAGACTCGCAGCCGACTCGCGCGCGAAGTTCGGGTACAGGCCGGTGATTCACAACGGAATCTGGCGGCAGACCAACGCCTCACGCTACATCCGTAAGTTTCAGGCACGTCGCAGTCTGTTTATCTGGAAGGTTTACGGTCGACGACTCGACGGCTGGTTGAATGACGACTTCCCGACGGCCCGCGAACACGGCAATGCCGATACGCTTGAACTCGCTGGTGAATCTATTCCGAACACTCAGAGCAATCGTAATCGTTCCGATCTCGACTTTCGTGGTAGCCGAATGCCACCCCCGTCTGCCGTGAAATCCGGCAAGGTTCAACCTCTTTCCGATGAAGACCGACGCACGCTCGCCCGTTGGATTGATCTCGGCTGTCCCATTGACTTCGACTACGACAAATCCAATTCGAACCGTCGAGGCTTTGGGTGGGCTGGCGACGACAAACGCCCAACGCTCACCTTGACCGAACCGCAAGCCGCCTCACATAAAAAAATGTCACGAATCCTGATCGGGCTGGCTGATTATTACTCGGGAATTAACCTGGAAAGTCTTACCATCACAGTCGACTTTCAAGTCAACGAAGTAGCTGCCGGAGACAACCTTGCCGCTCAATTTATTCCTGTTGGAGAGGGTATTTACGAGTTGAAGCTAGCGACGCCGGTATCGCCGGGCGAACATTCAATCGTCGTGTCAGTCAAAGATCGTCAGGGCAATCTGTCGACGATCAATCGGTCGTTTCAGGTTAAACGGTGATGTTGATGCTTAAAGGTTTCAATCCGGCATTGAATTCGACTTTGGAGCGAGATCCCTGAGGGGGGAACACCGCGACAAGTTCCGCTGCGGCAAGAGTGCTGAAGTCAACGCGTGCGTGTGCCTGATATTTTCCGCAACCAATGCTGGCCGCGTTGATTCGTCTACTGGCTGCTGCCCACTGAAGTGTTTGCTGCTACCTCGCGACAGGAATGCCAGCGACTGAGCATTCCACCTACAATGCTGATCCATCCCTGGTGGTTATGTTCGGCAGGAATTCGGAAAATGGTGTCGAAGTCGTTCAGCCCGTGACACGGTGCCGAAGATTCGGCGAATAGCCGATTTTTTCATCGTTCTGGAGCAGCTATTTCAGTGTCGTTCCCTCGGGCAGATACCGATCGCGGGCGTGCATACTGATGACGCGATCCGCCACGTGTCGCCACTGGTCCAGAGGATCGTCAGCGGCAATAATCGCATTCGATGGATCATACTGAACGCCGAAGAATTATCGCTCGATAATTGCGGCAACCAGTTTCGAGGAACACATCCTGTTTCTGAGCGAACTGCGGATACGCCCAGAATCCAACCCTGCAGTCGTTTTCAATGCTGAAAATTTGATTGCATCGTCTGAGGATCGTTTTCAGAGATTCATGTCCACGATATTCAGGACAGATTGGTTCCGTAACGGTCTGGATGTCATCCGGTTCGTGCTCATTATTTGCCGCTTGATGAAGCCTTAACGGTATTGCAGAGGCGGAAGATATTTCTCCAATCTGCCCTTGAACTCCTGCAAGGATAGTTCAGACATCCTGCCCCCGACGAATCATCGACTGTTTTCAGATTTCACAATCCGATTACGACATATCCCATGTCAGTCATGATCTGCAGCCGTTTCGAATTCGAATCGCCGATGTCACGTCTCACGAGGTGGTAAAACACGTTCGGGGATGTCTAGACTGAGATGCCATACTTATCGTCTCGCACGAGACGCCCTCGAGTTTCCCGCCAGATGAAGTGCTTTCATGACAGATCTTAGTGACGATATTCCCGCCGATGATCAGCTACGTGCAGCTCGGCTGGTTGAGGTTTGTAGTCGAATTCGCGAGCAGGTTGGTCGTGTTGTTGTCGGGCAGGATGATGTGATTGAGCAGTTGCTCATTGCGATTCTGGCGCGCGGGCACTGTTTGCTGGAAGGAGTGCCCGGACTGGCGAAGACGTTGATGGTGCGGGCGCTGGCGGAATCAATGAACCTTTCGTTTCATCGAATACAGTTCACTCCCGACCTGATGCCGGCTGACATCACCGGGACCGACATCATTCAGGAGAACCGCGAAACCGGCCATCGCGATCTCGTGTTTGAAAAGGGGCCAATCTTTACTCAGATGCTGTTGGCAGACGAGATCAACCGAACTCCACCAAAGACTCAGGCGGCATTGCTCGAAGCGATGCAGGAGCATGAAGTCACGGTTGGCGGAACGACTTACCGGCTCGACGAGCCGTTTTTCGTGCTGGCAACGCAGAATCCGATCGAGCAGGAAGGTACGTATCCGCTTCCGGAGGCTCAGCGAGACCGCTTTTTATTCAACGTCGTCGTCGACTACCCCAGCCGCGATCACGAAGCGGAGATCATCGACCGAACGACGTCGACCATGTCGGCCGAACTCGAAGCAGTTGTGACTGGGGATGAGATCATCGAGTGTCAACAGACTGTCCGACTCGTACCGCTTCCCGATCATGTTAAGCAGTTCGTGCTTGATCTGGTTCGTGCGGCGCGAACGAACGATCCGGATGTGGCTCCGTGGGTTCGAGAATTGATCGACTGGGGACCAGGTCCACGTGCCTGCCAGCAACTGGTGCTGGGTGCTAAGGCTCGTGCACTGTTACAGGGGCGTCATCACGTCACGCGTGACGACGTCGAAGCCCTGGCCCTTCCGGTGTTGCGTCACCGCATCGTACCGACCTTTAACGCCGAAGCGGAAGGTGTGAGCGTTGACGACCTTATCAAGCGGTTGCTGTCTGAGGCCCCAAAGACGTCGAAACAACTGTTGTAGCCTTGCGATCTTGTTCACACACGGCTCAGCAGAACTCCTCTCTACTGACACTCTCACGACTTCAAAGATCTTTTTTCAGTGAAGTCGATAATTCCTTCTTAAATTCAGGTTCTCCCTCCTCATGGCCCACGTTTCTGACGTCCTTACGTCACAAGACATCGGGAAATTCGCGAACCTGCAGGTGTTAGCACGGCAGATCGTGGAGGGATTCTGCAACGGTCTGCATCGGTCCCCGCACAAAGGCTTCAGCGTTGAGTTCAAGGAACATCGATCGTATGTCAACGGCGATGATATTCGGACGATCGACTGGAAACTGTTCGGCAAGACTGACCGTCTCTACATCCGTGAGTACGAAGAAGAAACTAATCTTCGCTGTACTATTCTGCTCGATTCCAGCGGCTCCATGTCGTACACCGGCTCGCGCAGCGATGGCGTTTCGAAGCACGATTACGCAGTCCGAACGGCAGCGGCTCTTGCCTATCTGATGCTGCATCAGCAGGACAGCGTCGGCCTGGTGACGTTTAACGACGCCGTGCAAAAGTACATCCCACCGCGTGCCCGACCACGGCATCTGCGAACGATTATCGACGAACTCAAGCGACAGGAACCCGAACGCGAGACCGAACTGGGGGACGTCTTCCAGCAGATGGTTGCGAAGATTCAACGGCGTGGTTTGCTGATCATCATTTCGGACTTGTTCAGCGACGTGAATCAGTTGATGAAGTCGCTCGCTCATTTTCGGCATGCGAATCACGAGATCATCATCTTCCAAATATGGGACCCCGATGAACTCGATTTTCCTTTTCGCCAATGGACACAATTTGCTTCCCTGGAAGCGGCGGCGAATCGACATCTGGTCGACCCCGCACAGCTTCGTCGCGCGTATCTTGAAAAACTTGAAGTCTTTAGAGAACAACTGGCAAAGGGCTGTAACCGGCACCGGATCAGTCTTGTCCCGATGACAACCGATCAACCCTACGCCGACGCACTCGCTGCGTACCTCGCTTTACGGAGGAAGTCGACATGACATTCCTCAATCAGATACTGGCATTTGGTGCCGCGGCATTTGCAATTCCGCTGGTAATTCACATCTTGAACAGGAGCCGATTCAAACAGGTTGAATGGGGTGCCATGCACTTGCTTGAGTCGGTGATCAAGGTGAATCATCGACGCTTTCAGATCGAGCAATTACTGTTGCTGCTCATCCGTTGTGCAATTCCGATTATGCTGGCATTGTGCCTGGCGCGTCCGGTACTGACTGGAGCGACGGCACTCGAAGGAGATGCTCCAGTTTCACTCGTGGTCGTGCTCGACACCAGCTACTCGATGGACACGATCGATACCAGCGGAACCCGATTCGAACATGCTGTCAAAGCGGCCTGCGACATTATCGAGTCGACTGGTCGCGGATCAGAAATCAACGTCATCATGACCGGTGGCAAACCAACGCTACTGTTCGACCAGCCACTGTTCGATTCGGCAGCCGTCGTGCGACGTCTCAG
>JACLAC010005585.1_pt1 | contig 26991 bp, 17 predicted proteins | sample 8027881 | NCBI WGS metagenome assembly JACLAC01 (sample SAMN15725517, study PRJNA655200) | protist metagenome | isolation source: fluorescence activated cell sorting (FACS) single amplified genomes of... | place: Spain: Blaines Bay Microbial Observatory, Mediterranean Sea | collected 2016-01-19 | reverse complement strand
GGCTATATCAAAAGCCATCGAGTATCCTACTTGCCGCAACCGTCAACCATCTTAATGGATCTGCAACCAGGGGAGCGTACTCCGGTCTTTCTGACTCGAACCTCCTGGAGTCGCTATTCCTGGTATTTGCGCTTGCCTCTGCCTCAGGGAGATGTATGTGCGGGGATCGTGCGGTGTGAAGCTCGGCCGGATTTATCTGTGAATGATGTTATTGTATTGGCAGACCAATCGGCACGGACGTTACCGTTTTATGCTTCGGTGCCGACAAAAGACTCACGGGCACCGCAAAACTTGTATCCGATAGGTCAGTTGGAGAAGCAGTTACGGCATCGGTTGGGGCATCGAGAGTTGATGTATCGGGCTTTGCGGATGGCTACGAGGGGATGGTTTAAATAGCGATTAGGCAGTTCCCTGGATACTGAGTCTGTCATCAATCAATTTAAAAGGAGATGTACTAAGCTGAAATTGGTCCCATAAAGTACGATATACATTATCTTGAAGATTGGTCACTTTGGTTGTAGATAAAGCAGGATGACTTGCTTCATCGAGACCAAAGGAGTATTCGAGGCCATGATATTCGTTGAAGATATATCGGTCATGGAGGTCGGCTTGATCCCAACGGATTATCTTCATTTTCATATCTAAAGGTATAATAGCTGCCAATTTTTTATTACATTGGATTTCAAAGTTATAAAGTGTATTTGTCGCTTTATTGCCAGTATGTAGCTCTATACGTTCTATTGGGATACCTGCTGGTCTTGAATGTATAATCTCAAAAAATGACTTGAAAGGATCTAAGAATCGATCAGTGGGCCTAAAATGAGGCTCAATAAAAAGCAGCTCTTTTGCATTATATAACAATGGCTTTGCACAAGCTGCGATCTTTTCTGCTTTTCGTTCTATGAGACACTGCATTAGACGCTTCCACCGAGGTTCTTCTATCTCGTCTAAGTCCCGATAGCAGATTATGGTATTTACTTCATGGGGATTTTCGTTAGAGATAATAGCACAGAAGGGACGTTTTTGGTGTTCGATGATGGTATTATCTATCCAAATCATGTCTTTATCAAACTCATGATGCCTTATATATAGCGCTTCCTTCTTAATCATATTTAATCGTTCAAAAATCCGAAGTTTATCATTAGGTCTACATGAGTCATTTGATTTTACCGCTTTTGCAACCAATTCATCCCATTTCTTCGGATACCGTGAGATTACTCTTCCCTGGGAATAACTAAATTTCTCATAAAATTCTTTGCATACTGTCCAACTATCTAGCAATTTTGGTTCAACGGCAAATTCCTTTAGCATTAAAACAATTCCTCTGATCGTTCTTCGAAAAAACCTTCCGGCCATTGACTAGAAAAATCGCCGTCTTCTGTAACTGGCAAGACCGTTAATTGAAGCCCTTTATATGTAGATTCCACATAAATCACAGAGAGCATATCAATCGTAAGTGATAATTCTGGAGATGCTTCCTCTCCATCCGTAAACTCTCGAATTCGGCGCAATAGACGCAAAATTAAGTGTTCTGAATGAGTTTCAATAAATAATGTCCGCTCAGTTTTTTTAATAACACTAATAAACACATCACCTAATCTTGCTTGGACCGCAGGATGTACATGTAATTCCGGCTGTTCAACAGCAAAGATATTAACAGCTTGTGTGTACCTTGTGGGCGCCAGAGCACCTACAATTACAGGAATTACCTGTGAAATTCCTACCCCAATGTCAGAGGGGGCTACGTCCACTTGATTTACTTCATCGTGCAGTTGTATTGATATATGTCGGGAGGTTGCTTCCAAGGGAGCGAGGATTCGAGAGCGGAGGAAGGCAACTGTAGTTTCATCAAATTGAGATGCCATAATTCTTAACGCTCCCATGATTTCACTATTAGCATCTAGAGCAATACGTTCTTCTTGGCGTAAGCTATATTTGATTTGTAGTATTTCTTGCAGACAATGGTTTGTTGCATCAATAAGGTCAGATGAGCGCCGTAGTGCATCCCAAGCCCCTAAACCATTAAACCATCCTGGTTCATTGGGTTGTGGAGACGCCAGGAAACTCCGTGATGGAACTTCTCGGATAGGCCCCAGATAACGGATTCCACGTAATTCATTCAAAAGTAAGGAAAGTGGTCCCGTAAGGGCTTGACTGATTACTCCCCAAAAAGTTAGGTTCAGTTGATCCGCGGCCGCAATATTGGGTTCAGTGATCGAGAAGGGTTGGTACAGATCTGGAAGAATAGAACCCGTATCCTGAAAACTAAATAGTTGTTCATAACCCTTTTCAGTATAGTTTTTCCAAATTTCTGTCATCGGTTTTAGCAGAGGGCTGTCAGACGCAGGGTATTCTCTTCCGACTATTACCTGTCTCTCGCCAAGCTTTCTGTCAAGTTCCCTGATGATTTCGTGTGCTATATTTACATCTGATATTGTGGGGGCACTTGATGATTGTTCACTCTCGAGCCTGGTAAACTCTTCTCCATTTATACCAACGGCATATTCAGCTATATAGCTATCACTTTTTGTATTGTTATCGTTTATTTCCTCTGCATAGTCCCAAGCAACCACGATCTCAATCCATGCCTTTTCTAAGCTCACGACTTCGTTGAGATCAAGAGGCAGTTCCTTACTTTCGTCGTCCCACTGAATGCGATTTTTAGGAATACCATCGTCGTCAATACTGAACTCTATACGGATACGGATCTGTTTGGTTAGATCATGTTGGTAAACCAGGTTTCTAAAGCCGCCTAGGTCAATAGAATCTTCTATTGTCTGTGTGTGGCTGAGATTATGCTCCTTATTCTCCAGAACCTCCCACACATACATGAGCGATTGCAGTATGGTAGATTTACCGGCACTGTTCTTACCAAAGAGCAATGTAATTGGCCGAATCGGAATAGTAATGGGTTCAGCGATGCCTTTGAAATTTTCTATGGTGATTGATGTGATGGGCATAGCTATAGATCGCCACGGAAGGCTTGTTGGACTAAGGAGCTGAATAATAAATTAGATGTATGTCTACCTTGATTTAACTTTGTTTTATAAGCGCGGCATTTATAGACAATGTCAGCAAATATATTTTGCTGTGATAAAGGCGGATTTAGTATAGTGATATTCTGAAATTCTTGAGCATTAATATTAGCCATGCCCACTATGTTTTTACACATGTGTCTTAGAACCGATTTACCGTAGTTTGAGTTTATAAATGCTGATATATATTCTGGGTTTGAATTCTCATTTGTTCTCGCTCTGACTAAATAGCCAGCATATGCCATTGGCTTTTCTTTTTGGTAAACAGCAGTTTTGCCGACTAACTCTTTACTGTTAGTACGATTAAATAATATATCATCTTTAAAAACTAAATATTTAGTTTCTTCATCTTTTGAGAGATGAATGTGTTTGAGACTGGAAAAATCCCAGTTACCTTCGTATGTGATGTTGCCCATGCGAAGCATAGGATAATTACCCGTAGTTCCTGCTTTTTTATTACATCCATAACGAACTTCTGAAAGCATATCCCTTATGGTACATTGGGGCCACCCCTTTGGATTAGTCGGCGGATCCCCAAACATATCAAGAAACAGAGCTTTAAGAAATTCATCAGCCAGCCGAATAGCTTCGGCTCGTTTGCGGCGGATGGCATCGGCTTTGCATAGGATTGCCGCGATGCGTTTTTGTTCAACGAGTGGCGGGAGGAAGATCTTCGTATCCTTAACTATTTCTTGGCTAATATTGGGCTGTGCACCTCCGACACGTTGTGTGATAAACTCAGGCAACTTGGCCCGCAAAGCATAAAAAAGATACTGCGTATCCGCTTTATTCACGTCGGGAATAAGATGGCAAACAGCTTGATTTGTCGTAGCGGGAGTTTGAAGGATAGCAACTCGTCCAACAGTTGCACCGTACAGAGCAATAAGAATAGTATTAATCGGCAATAATTTGAGCCTACACTCGACCAACGCAGTTGGGTTAACATGCTCTTCCGTTGCATCGATTGCGCCATCTCTTAACTCTCCTGATTTGACCCAGGGGATTTCACCACGAAAATAATGCGGATTGGAGCGCGATGGCGTAGCACCAGTACCTGTTTTGCAAAATGCTGAAATTGACTCCCAATTATCTCTCATCCCAATATCGACTCCAACTCTTCCAGCTCCTGCCCGATTTCTTTATTCAAAGCCTTCAGCTTTCCTAATATCACCTTTGGCTCCTCATACTCCGCCTCCTCATAGATAATCTCAGCATACCGATTGAATGAGAGACAATACTTTTTCTCAACGATCTCATCCTTATCCACAAAGAAATACGGCTTAGTCCGATCCGAATCTGCGTCCTTATTCTTAGCCTTCCACTGACTCAACAAATCTGGCAGATCGTCCTTCTCAACTGGCGTCCGCTTATCATCCAAGCTATACCCATCGTTCTCAACCTTATAAAACCAGACCTTATTTGTCTGACTACCTTTTGTAAAAAGCAGAATCGCAGTGCTAACTCCGGCATAAGGTTTAAATACACCCGACGGCAGACTCACAACCCCTTCTAATTGATTGTGTTCCACCAGCATACTCCGCACTGCTCTATGTGCCGCACTGCTACCAAACAAAACCCCATCAGGCACAATCACGGCACAGCGTCCGCCCCTTTTTATAATTTTCTCAATTAAAATCAAAAACAATAATTCGGTCTTCTTAGTTTTCGCTACCGACGTCAACCCCTTAAAGACATTCTCAACATCAATACTGCCCTTAAAAGGGGGATTGGCGAGTATGACATCGAAATGATTTTCAAATTCTTGAGCTACTTGAGATCTTTCTGACAACGAATCTCGGTATTCAATTTTGGGATTATCAATTCCATGCAGCAGCATATTCATCGCTCCAATGCGCAGCATGGTACTATCAAAATCGAAGCCGTGAAACATGTCATTCTGGATATGTTGGCGGTAATCTTCAAGTAAATCTCCAGGATAAACCTTAATCGGCTTGCCGTGGTCGTCTGTGATTACCTCATTAGTTTCTTCGTCCACTTCTTCATGGATCAGATCCTCAGAGCTATTATCCCTCTTGAGATACTCCATGGTTTCAATCAAAAATCCACCCGTACCACAGGCCGGATCACAAACCGTCTCTTGGGGCTGTATATCCAGCATCTCAACCATGGTCCGTATAACATGCCGCGGCGTACGAAATTGACCTGCTACACCGGCCGTAGCCAACTTACTTAATAAATACTCATACAGATCACCTTTTGTATCCCCTTGCTCCAGCGGCAGATCACTAATCATATTGATAGCCATCTTGAGCAGACTAGCTTTTTGAATAACACACTGCGCATCCTGTAAATATTTACCTAAAGCATTTGCCCCTATTACATCCTCGCGAAAGAAACGAAACAATTCTTCCTGGACAATATTTAACTGTTCTTCAGCTCCTAGATTCCGGAGGTGTGACCACCGCAAATGCTGCTTATCTGCTGGAAAAATTCGCTCCCAGTTTTCTTTGCCCATACGGCGCGCACGTTTCTCCGCTGCCATCTCGCGCATATCCAACATACGCGCAAACATTAAAAAACTGATCTGCTCTATCACCGTTAACGGATTGGTAATGCCACCAGACCAAAATTCTAGCCAAAGTTTATCAATCTTACTTTTTAATGTTCCGGTAATCATACTACAAGTATCCCCTGGTCATTCACCCGCTGGTGCGAGTTCATTGATTTTTGTAATCAAGTCGAGTAATTTATCAATCTGATGATCGTCAGTAAAAATTCCGTCGACCCCTTCTATATGAACCTGGGTAAACGGATCTTCATAGAGTTTCTCAATTTCTAGTTTACCATAGGTAGCTATATATTTCTTCACCATGTCTAAAAAACGAATCTGGTGCGATGTGAGCTTTGTATCGCTCTGTATAAATTGTTGAAAGTGACGCTCCACCGCTTCGGCATCTAAACCAATAATCTGCCGAATTGCCAGATCTAAACGGTTGGCCCTATTAGGAAAATAGGTGAGTAATTGTTCCATGCTGAGGTTGGGGTCTCGGAAAAGCACTTTTTCTATAAGCGCATGTAGATCCTGCTCATCTACAGGTTGACCATTCTTGATCTTTTGTAGTACGGGCGATTCATCAAATAGGTCTTTCAGGATATTCTCAACTCGTTTGCGATACGCCGCTAAATCGACCCCTTCCAACCTAACATCTTCCAGCTTTACTTTTTCGTCTAAGTCTTCTACATCAATTTCAAGTGGAGGTACTTTTTCTACCTGCGGTCGATTGCGACAATGCATAATCTCACGCAACTCACGACGAACCTCATCTAGGTCCCCAACCGTCACATCCTCCCAAAAAGGCACATTCTTGACCTTGTCAATCCAGTCAATTTTATCGGACACCTGAGTGAGGTTAATTGGCAACTGGCTAACTTGCTGCTGCAATTTGCCTTTAAGGTCATCGAACTCTCCCGAGTCTTTTAATAGACTAACTTGCATCTGGGCAATCAACAGATCTAACAGATAGGCATCTTCACGCCCATGAAGATCACGCCACTGCATTAGCGAGGCAATCTCCATTCGTAACAAGCTAATAGTTGCAGCATCAAACTGCTTAATGATACCCTCTTGTTGGACCGTCTTTACTTGCCGCCATTTCTCGCGCACACTAATCGTATCTATGGGTAATGCATTCACATCTCGTTCAAGCAGTTGCACTGTCATCTCAAATGCAGGCAGATTTTGCTCTTTCAAGGCTTCTGCTGCTACATCAATACGTGCTTCAAAGACCATTTGCATAAGCGACTTGGTCACAGAAGGTTGTCTCTCTTGAGAATTTTCGTCGAAATATTCGAAATTGCCCCAATGGTCAAAGATATAAAAAGATTCTTTGTGTTTACCTAGACCAAAAAGGTTTTCACATAAGCGTGTACCACGGCCAATCATCTGCCAAAACTTGACCTTGGACTTGATCGGTTTAGCAAAGACCAAATTAACTACTGAAGGCACATCAATTCCCGTATCTAGCATATCGACTGAGATGGCGATAGTTAGATTGTCGTTACGACCTTCGCCTTTAAAATCATCGATCAACTGCTCAGCTCGATCCACATAATTATCAATAACCGCACAAAACGATTTACTCGGTAACATGTACTGAGGGTACATTTCCTCAAAAAGGCGCTGCATCTGAACTGCATGGTTATGGTCCCGGGCAAAGACAATAGTCTTACCAACATGCTGGCCACTCATATTGCGCAAGCCGTTATCCATGAGGTTGCGCAATATCTTGCGATCGGTGTCCTTATTGAAAACATTACGATCAACTTCTTCCCTGGAATAATCTACTAGTTCAGCATCATCAACCTGTTCCTCGAGCGATATCTTTTGCTCCTTTGTCATATCGGCATAGCGAATACCTTCGCGCAAAAATTTAGTCGTATGGCTAATGACCTGAAAATGAGCCAAATATGGAGGGCTATTTTTAATGGCTTCCCGGTAGGAGAAGTGTGCCGTCGGATTTTCCGGTTCGCAATCGAATATCTTGTAAGTATCGTGCGTAACGATATCCTTCGGGGTGGCGGTAAGCCCTAACTGTAGGGCATCGAAGTAGAGGAATAGATCGCGGTAGCGGTTATAGATACTTCGGTGAGATTCGTCAGCGACAATTAGATCAAAAAAACCAATATCAAAGTTCTGAAAACATTTCATCAGCGCCGGATAGGTGGCAAGATAGATAGATTTATTTTGATCCTTAGCCGTATTTGCTGCCACATATACCCGGGGCTCGGAATCTATGTGTTCAGCATAAGCATTGTATGCTTGCTTACGCAATTCACGTCGGTCGCACAGAAAAAGAATCCGTTTAGCCCAATGCTCTCGAATCAACAATTCCGAAAGAGCAATAGCCACACGGGTCTTTCCGGTACCCGTAGCATGGACGATCAACGCTTTACGATGCTTTTGGTCGAATCGTTCACAAACCTGCTTAACAGCCTCAATCTGGTAGAGCCGGTTGACGATATTGGGTTTGGGACCGAATTCTGCTAATTTTTTGTTAACTTGCTGACCAGTCTTCCACACACAACGTTGAAGGCTGTCCATGCTATAAAAGCCATATATTCGACGTGGCACTTCGCCCTTCGCATCATCCCAGATATAGATATCATATCCGTTGGTATAAAAGATAACTGGCCGTTGACCGAATTCTTTTTCTAGCCCATCGACATAATGTTGTGCTTGTACCCGTCCCTGCTCTGCATTGCGTGAAGTTTTCTTGGCTTCTACCACACCCAGGGGCTTGCCATTATCTCCCCATAGGATATAGTCGGCCTTCCCAATACCCGAATTCGTCGGCTGATGAGATACTTCACGTTCTTTGCTTACTTCTTCAGTATCATCCAGACCAGGCCCTACATCCCATCCCGCTTGAACCAGCATTTGGTCTATAATAAGCTGCCGTGTTGTGTCTTCATTAAACTGCAATACCTGAGCAGCCTGATTTGCTTGAGACAAGATGACTTTCTGTTCTTCAACCGTCTTTTCAGCCATTACTGCTTTGCTACGTGCGGATTCTAATTCTTGCAACAACTTCTTCATTTGTATTTCTTGCATTGCAAGTTGTTGCAAGACTGCTTTTTTCTCTCGCTTTAATTCAGCTTTTGATGTATCAGGTTGCGGATCTTTGAAATATAGTGAAGACACCACCGCGTTTGCATGTATTGTCAAGCTAAACCATTTACCCAGATCAAAAGCCTCCTTCAGGATCCATAGTGCGATCTGTGCAGTCACCTTATCCGTGCTTCCATGTGCTGCACGGTTTCCTTGAGTACGTACAGCATGAAGCTTATTGAGTACAACAGAAGGTGCCAGATTTTGCTGCTCTATACTTCTGAGCATATCTAAAAAATTATCTTTGGGTTGGCGAGGGATCTGATAGTGGTGCAAAAAATCTGCGACCAGATTCTCCCCATATGTACGCAACTTCATTAGAGCACTAGCCGGATCGCTGTAGGCGTAGTGTTCCGCAAAGCCCCCAAGGTCAGCGAGTTCGGGATTATTGGGGCGTAAGAATTCAAAATTTTGTGAATTAATCATTAAGGTCTCTTTGGGCATAAATCAAATTATAGCAAGGAATGTACCAAAGTTGTTCTTAAAGTGATTCATTTCTTTTTGTACTGAACACCAAGTCGCTTCATCTGTTGCGCTAAGGTCTCGTCTGATTTCAAACCTAATAAGCGTCTAGCTTGAGCTTTGACCCCGTTAGCCTCCCGCATTGCCCGCCGTAAGTAATGCCTTTGTATATCCTTTAAGTGTTCTTCAATATCGAAATCATCTCCAAGCGGTAACTCTAATGGATCCTCCGCTCGTTGCCCGCTAGCCGGCATTTCGGCAACAATTGCATCAAGATCTTCCGCTTGTATTTCATCCTTTTCGGTCATTACCGCTGCTTGCAGTAGTGCATTATACAGTTGCCGCACATTGCCCGGCCAAACATGGTTTGCAACAAATAATTTTGCATTATCAGAAAGTAATTTGTGATTATAGCCAAGTTCTTGATGAACAAATTCACTATTAATTTGCTTTAGTAATTCCTCTGCGATCACCGGAATATCGGTTTGACGTTCACGCAAGGAAGGCAATTTGATGGTGATCACTGCTATACGATAAAATAAATCTTCTCGGAATTCATTGGCCGCCATCATTTTTACCAGATCCTGGTTGGTCGCAGCAATGACGCGCACATCGGCAAACACCGTCTTATCCGCCCCAACTGGTTGGAATTCGCGGGTGCAGGGCGGCTTATTATCAGGTGGCTGCAATACCCGTAGGAGCTTAACTTGCATATCTAGAGGGCACTCACCGAGTTCATCAAGAAAAAGGGTACCGCCATCCGCTTGCATAAAGGCACCGTCCCGATTAGTCGCTCCGGTGTAAGCCCCTTTTTTAACACCAAAAAGCTCAGATTCTATCAATTCCTTAGGTATCGCGGCACAATTAATCGCTTTAAAGGGCTGTTCATGCCGGTGACTGGCTTCATGAATTGCCCGTGCAAACATCTCTTTACCCGTACCGCTCTCACCGGTGATGCATACAGGCACGTCGCTTTCCGCAGCTTTGAGAGCCCGCCCGGCCGCAAGGCTAATCGCCGTACTCTCACCAATAATCCGCTCAAAACCTTTGATTTCGTGAGGACTACGGGCTGCCAAATGCTGGAATTGACTGTCTCGCTTCCTTAAAACTTGCGGAACAAAGTCCACTACAAGGTCAAAGGGGATAGATTCTTCGGTGGCTTTGCCTTTATGGGTCTGATAAAACGTAGCAGGATAGTTAGTTTTTCCCAACAGAACCCAAATTGCGGTCATGGTCGGAGTACCAGGGCTCAATAGAATAAACAGCTCGTATTGTGTACTTATGAGAGAAGCTGTAATATCCTCCATTTTCTGATCGACGGCTTCAAAGACTTCATTATAGTCTGATGGGTTGGTCAAGTGCGTATAGCAAGCATCGGCTTCTTTACCAATCCATTTGATAAAACGGTTGGTGGTTTTCTCAGAATAATTACTTAAGAAAAATATACGATCAAAAGACTGCTCATCAGTTAGTGTCCGTACCGGCCCACCATCCTTAGGGATTGGTTCAAGTGATCCGATCTCTTTAGCGATTTGTTTTTTTATTGTTGGCGATTGATCGACAGCCATCGCTCTTAAATCTGTATGGCCGATCCAGGAGACTAGTACGCGCATGGGTTATATTCACAATTTGATTTGTTGAATTGGATAATGAAATCTGTTACGTGATTAATGTCATGTCAACATCTGTATACTATACTGTTCAACAAGTAGACTATGTTCTACTACACTCTCTAACTCAATATTGTCTACTTAACCTCCCACGAATTAATATGGCTTTTCGGTCTCCTATGACAAAATTATTTGCTAAATATCAAATAATTTTCTATTCACATGTCAAATTTCCACCTACTTAACTATATACTATAGGCATTTTACCCGTTTTTCACCTGGTACGTATCCTGCTTATTACTCAGCAAACGACACAATAATCAGTTCCATCACAAAAACCATGCTGAGATTTGCGATGAATGCCATAGCTTCGCCGACCATAGATACCTTAGACGAATACGATAATACGCATACCGATAAAACTGCACCATTGCCCCCAAGTTCCCAATTGGAAGAGATGGCAGCGGCACTAAGCCAAAGCGAACAATTTCAAGTTCTTCGACAATACCAGAAACCCGCCTACTATAACCTTACAGACGGCTCCGAGACCCGCACCGGCATTTTTTTAGATGTAGAAACCACCGGCTTGAAGCCGCAGACGGATCGCATAATCCAGATAGCAATCGTCAAATTTACCTTTGGGCTTGACGGCCGGATCTTTGACATTGTCGAAGAATTTATGGCATTTGAAGACCCCGGTCAGCTGATCCCTTCCCATATTACCCATTTGACAGGTATCACCGATAATCATGTCCGCGACCAAAGAATCAACGATTTGCAAATCATTAAGCTGATGCAACAAGCGGATCTGGTCATTGCGCACAATGCCGACTTTGATCGGCCATTTGTTGAAAAGCGATTCCCTATCTTCGCCGAAAAGGCCTGGGCTTGTTCCATGGCCGAAATACCGTGGTCCAGTGAACGAATCGGCAGCATGAAACAAGATTATATCGCCTTCAAACTCGGTTTCTTTTACGATGCCCATTGGGCTCTGACGGATTGCCTGGCCGGCATTGAAATTCTTTCCAAGCGTCTACCATCTTCGGACAAACTCGCGTTAGCCACACTACTGGAACATGCCAGAAAACCGTCATACCGTATCTGGGCTCAAAACAGTCCCATCAAAAGAAAAGATGATCTTAAACAAAGAGGGTATTGGTGGAATGACGGTGCAGACGGTCGTCTGAAGTCTTGGTACAAAGATGTGGGGCACGAAGCTTTATCCGATGAGCTGAAATTTTTAGATACACATATTTATGGTAAAAAAGCCGGAATAGAACCGATTCGTATAACTGCTTTTGAGCGATTTTCTCGTCGCGTTTAAATTAGCCGAATCAAATTATCTAAAATCCCCAGTGAAGCTTAAATCATAATAGCATACCTAAACCTAGTCGATAGGTAAGCTTGATGCATATCTCTATATATAGTATCGTTTCAGATACTATGTCTCCTAGTAAATATTAACGCCTTTTGTTGCAGGTATGGAGTGTGTTATGGAGGATTATAGAGATGGAAAGAAATCTCAAATCCCAGTACGGATAGGAAAGGGCCGACCTGGTTATGCCAGGTCGGCCCTTTCTATTCTATGGCATTTACAGAATGGGCTTGTTGTGCTATACGCCGATCTGGGAAACTGGGTCAGTTTTTGTAGATGACCTATAAAAGTGGGTAACTTTCCGTGTCTTGATGCATTGCCGTAGGTTGGGTATGTTTCAAGTAATATATATTTTCATATTTGTATATGCCTAAGTCTTTATTTTTTATAAGCTTTCGTGAATTTTTGAGCTATTGATGTCACTGACTACTGAGATTCAAACAAGGATAATTGGATTAGCAAATGGTTCCATCCCCCCTCAAACAGGAATGGAGATCCATTTTGTTAACGTATGTAGAGGGAAAGCAATGCCTTGTAGCACCGAAGAACACGAGTGGTTCAATTTCCTCAATCACTATCGTAGTCTTGCAGAAGAGTCTGAAAATACTGGTAAATTCTCATACGAATATGATCTGCCTGGAATGGCTGAATTAGATGAGATATTCGATTTCGGGATTAACCTAAAATCATTTCATGACCTCACTCAAACACTTCTTGAACTAAGCGAAGCGCATAAGAAGCTAATCTATTTAGAAGAACGAGTGAGGCTAGTTGAGGTCGAACTGGAAAGAAAAGCAAACTTAGCTGCAGAGCATGACGCAGACCGTATCTTTCAAAAACGCATTCAACAAGAAGCAACAATGGTGAAAGACGCAATAGATGATCATATAGCCCAGATAGAAAGCATACAGTCAACGCTTCAAGATCTTACAGAAAAACAGAACACAACGAATAGCGAACTTGAAACTCTTAAAGAGCTAGACCACGAATTATATGAAAAGTTGAAGACCAGCTATTGCAAAAATGAACAGGGCGAAATTAAGAAGGATCGTGCATGGATTAGAGAGCAATATGATTCTATTGTGCCTCAAGATATGGACTATTTACAACGCATAAAGGAACTGAGGACTCAAGATAAGAACCATAATGCAAGAGTGATTGAATTAGAGCAGAAAATAACAGAACTCGATAATGAAAAGCCTAGTGAAAACGATCGAGTAGTAGCACATGAAGGCTTCATTCAAAAGAATGGCACTAAGTTGGAAGTGCTCAAGCAAGAGCTAAAGGCGACACAAGATAGGTTATCCCGGAAAAAGAGTCATGCAATAGTCACATTTGAAAAACATAAGCCTGAGTTGATCATCGAAAAAACTAGGAAATCGATGAGTCCTGGGCGCCGACAAACATACTTGGGATTGCGGACAATGCCATCCTGGGGAGAGTATCGGTCAGACTGGATACAGTTTCAAAATTTGATGACCGAATACAAGATTGAGAGACTGTATCACTTCACTGATATGCGGAATTTAAATTCCATAAGTGAGCTTGGCGGCCTATTCAGTTGGTTAGAACTAGAAAAAAAAGGAATAGATATACCAGCTGCTGGCGGCAGTGATTTATCGAGAGACCTAGATGGAATAAATCATCTTAAAGATTATGTGCATCTCTCGTTTCGTCGAGACCCTCCGATGTTGAGCAGCATACAAAGCGAAGGTCGAATTGGTCGAGCTTTCATCTTCGAAATTAGCCCAGATGTTATCTTTTTTTCCAGAACGAGATTTTCGGATGTAAATGCTGCATCCATTCGGATGGGTACCAATATCGGAAACAGTCTAAGCATCTTCCAGACAATCAGATTCGACGTATTATGGGCTCGCTGGGATGAAGAAACGAAACCATATGTCCAGGCCGAAGTCCTCATACCTAATCATGTGCCCAAAGATTTTATATTGAATTGGAGTACCATGGAGCAAAGTTTACTTCAGTAGACCGTGAAAGGCTTTTGTATGGCAGTTAGACCCGTCTTCGTTGCATCAGATACAGGTATAGTTGAGATAGTTGAGGTGGCGTTCGAATGGTATCCCGGTTTCTCTATTTCCCAAAAGCAGAAGTCTATTGCTGCGCTTCATTCAGTAGCAACCAGTTCCTTAGGTGAAGAAATTGGTTCTCTGTTGGAAGTCTCTAGTAAGTCTTCAGAAAAGTTAGGAGTCGATCTGAGTGCATTTAACCTGAGCATCGTTTTAAAAGATGGAAATAGAACAACTGTTGAATCGGTTTTTCAGGGCAGTAAAGTCTTTGAACAGGGTGGACCATTTAAGGATCTGATCTGGAAATCTTCAAGAGAAGCAAAAAAAGATAATAGGATTAAGAATTCGGGTCGATTGCTAAAATTTAATAGTAATGGTATTGACTGGCCTTTAGATCCACCTTCAGCATTTTATGATTGGATCTATATAAACGCATTACATTTGCAACCAGCACTGGTTGATGAAGTTTCACACTATAACGCATTTACTGACATCGAATTCAATCCTAAGAAACAAATTAATTGCCAAGCTTACTCTGTAGCTCTCTATGTTGCTTTGAAAAATCACAGCCAGCTAGACGAAGCTCTTAAGTCGCCTACCGATTATTTGGACCTGATGAGAAGGAAACGAAACCGAATATGATTCAGGATTGGGATAGTGACGATCGGTATTTCGTTCGACTGGCAAAGAATCTCAGCCTGTTACTGCCAGAAGCCACAGTCGAAAGGACACGTGATGTCATTCAGATTACTTGTCCTGAAGTCGATTACCCCAAAAGCCTACAGGACTACGGAGTTATCTTGCTCTTCATGCCGAATTTCATGGAGATCTGCCTTCCTTTTACTGATTGGGTGACTCCCTATTCGCCAATTCGATCAAGCTCTTCATGGAAGAGATTTGATATCAACTCAATAAACGAAGACGAACTATCAGAGCTTATCAAGCAAGGTAGAAAAGCTCGACGTCGACAGTTCAAAAAATGTAAATATTGTGAGAAGAGATTTCCTCCAGAGCACCGCCATGGGGATGTGTGTCATGGATGTGCCGAAAGTAACCTGGGGATTGTTCACTAAATACCGCTTCTACCACTATAGTAGAGAAAACATCATATGGACATATTCTGGAATACTGGAGAAAGCCAGAAGATAAAGGGCTTGGATATACTAGGCGTCAGAAAAATAGATCAAGGTATAGAGAAACCGTGGGTCGCAGGTATTACGAGTATATCCTATAGAGCAAGGTATCTTTCATTACTCCCTTGGGCGCTTGTCACATATTTTGAGCATAGAATTGGTTCAGATGGTGGTGAAAGTACATATGATCCCAGCGACTTGAGAAAATTTCTGAGCCGGTTAGAAGTCATCATTCTAGCATCATCAATCTTATCTAAGCCTGGAGAAGAGGTACCGAGAGTTGTTGGTGCTCTTGGACCAGAGATTTATGCCTCTATCATTAACAGTTTAAAGGAAAAGGGAAAAGCGGAACTAGAACCTGACCATGGAGGGGCCATTATTGCGGTTTACATCATGCCTTGTCAAGGATTTGGGATTCTGAAAAGTGGATTGCCTATTCAAGTAACGCAACGAGGACAGACACTATATCAGATAAGACAAAAACACCTTGAAAAATGCTCGTTAATACCAAAACTATGGAATGGTGGAGAAATAACTACGGCTGAAATCCTCAAGTGGCGCGATCATTTTTCTTTGCTTGGTCTAAAAACAAATGAAGCACAAGAAGAGAGAATATGCTTAGCGAAATATTTTCTTGAACAATACAATTCCGAGAGCAATGAGCATTATTACCGTTTTCGATCTACCGTACAATGGATTCTGTCTTTTGCTCAAAATAATGGTGTTTCATCAATGGGTCTTTTAAATGCTGAGTACAAAACAAATTTAAGCAAAAAAAGACCTTCACCTGATGAAGTTCAGAAGACATGGGTAAATTATGAACTCCGACGCAGAGGTCATTTTGCATTAGAACTCTTGTTTTCTTCTTTTAGCGACACTCTGAGTGCTCTTGAAGGGGGATCATTAGGTGATGTAATACAAGATTGGGCGCACGAAGAGCCCAATCTCGAGGATCTTAGCGAGACGTACAGCGTACAAAATATATCATGGAATATGAAATGGGAGACTCTGTTACGTAGGTTTTCCTTTGAAACTTTCTTAGATGATTCGCTTTCTATGCCACAGGGTAGATCTCTATCTCCTGAAGCTCGAATTTGGGTCGCTCTAATCCTTCTTATTTCTTGTTGGCAACATATAAGTATATGGAGAAAAACAGGGCTATTTATATCTGCCCCAAACAGCCCTTTGGATTCAGCGTTTCATGTGATAGATCAAGCTAATGGAAGAAAGGTTGTTGATGTTCTTTCCGACCTCATAGCAGATTGCGCAGTTGCACCTCACCTAAATACCACCTGGCAAAAGATGGGGCAAGGGCAGAAATGTTCACTCCGATTCTTTTGGGATGGAGATACATTTCGGTCTCTTGGTACCGTAACGCTCCCAGGATACAGCGCAGATCGACTGAGCAATGTAATCTTCATGCTTTCTGATCTGGACTTTCTTCAGGAAACAGATTCTGGAGAACATGTACTTTCTGGTTACGGAAAAGAGAAGCTAAACGAATTAGAGGCCTTTTTATGAAAGCGGACATAATAAAAAAAATCAGAGCGCATAAAAAACTAGAAAATGTCATCGTACTAACTCATAATATAGATGCCATTTTCTTAGAGTCGATTCTATTGCCTGTGTTACGACAAGTTGGAAATCCGGCTCTTTCTGTTTTTGCGGATGCTCATTGTGCATTCAGTATGTTTGCATCTCAAAGCTCTTTCTTAAACGGTTTAGGGCGAAGATATAGGTTAATACCTGTAGCAATGCCCTATCCTTTTCGTTTCCATCCCAAAGCCATTCTTCTGTGTGGAAGAGATCAAGCGACTTTGCTCGTTGGTAGTGGCAACATGGGATTTGGTGGTTGGCGTGAAAATGGAGAAGTATGGGTAGAGTTCAAAATAAGCAGTAGATATTTAGAAGAAGCTCATGTATTTGCGTACTTCCGCAGCTATGTAGCTCAAATATTGGAATTGATACTAGATAGAGAGACGGTGGAAGTTGATATTGAAGATGCTTTTGGTACTGACCGCAAAGAGTGGGTGCAATGCTTAAATGAAGAGGAAGAAGGCGGCCTTATTGGCAAGGTTAACCGAGGGGAGTCACTTCTGAGCCGGTTAGATGATTATATAGGTACAGATCGCGTTAAAAATCTATGGATCTGTGCGCCTTACTTTGATAAAAAGGCAGAAACTATAGGGGAATTAAGAGAAAAATTTACTGCTAATAAAGTCACGGTTCTCGTCCAAGAGGGACGAACGAATTTAACATGGAAAGCTGCCCAGAGACAGTCGGATAAAGTAGAATTCAAATCTGTCTCATATACATCATCCGCTGACCATTCCTCGCGTTTCCTCCATGCTAAATTCTATGGGTTGGAAAGAGCAAATTCTGTAGATGTAATCCTGGGAAGTGCCAATTGTTCCAAAGCGGCGTGGTCGATACCTGAAAATAGGGGGAACGCTGAGCTAGTTGCTATTGTTGAGATGTCTAAAGGTGATTTTCAGAAGGATATTTTGGATGCTATAAAGATATCTGATGAACTACCCGAGCTTGAAGATATATCTGTTTATGAAGAAGAATCTGATGTTGAAGATGCTATTGCTTCGCTAACTGTTTTATCCGCCAGATTGAGTAGAGTTGATTCTTCTATTAGGGTGGCATTCAAGTATCCTGAAGACATTGAAATTGATGAGTGCTTGCTCAACGGAGAGTCGATAGATTTTGAATTGTTAAGTACCGAACTACTCAGTGCTAAATTTGCAATCCAATCGAAGCCACAAAAGCTATATTTGCAACTGAAAGGTACTGCATTTAAAAAAGAAATAGAATCGAATCTTATCTGGATAGACGATGAATTTGAGCTAAGTGCGAGTTCAAAAGAACGATTGCTTGTAGATTCTATCCACAGGAATGTGAGAGACGATTCATGGGGTATAGTGGCATTCAATGATGTCCTGAGGATATTGCAAGACCACTTGGACTATATAGCTGTTGATAGGAGGTCTGCAAGGTCACCTAGGAGTCCTCAACAGTCTTCAGACTCCAATATCCCTATCACTAGGGGGGATGTATTCGCGGATGATTTCGGTTTACTGTCTAATGTGCCAATAACTACTGATGCCCATTCGCAAGGCCAAGTAAGAGGATTACAAGGTATTTTGCTTAGATATTTTGGTTTCGGTTGGATAAAAGAAGAGGAGGCGGAGGAGGTATCTCCTGATGCAGAAAATGACGAAGAGGAAGCACATGGAGATGAGCTGGAGGCTAAAAGGCAACTTAAAATAGCATATGCTAAAAGATTTGCACTGGAAAATTCAAAAAAAATAAGTAAAAAGGACAAAAACAAAGCTTCGGAATTACTCAAGGAAATTATAGCACGGTTTTCCAATGAAGAATACTTAGGTAGACGAACTCCAGAGTTGATAGCCAAAGACATGGCGATCATTTCAATTTTAATGACAACAGCAGTCGCCCATAATTGGCTTTCTAAAGACGAGTACTTCAATCTTACGCATACAGCATGGAAAGCTGCCTTTTTTAAGAAAATCAACCATAATACTGATAACGATATCGTATACTCCGGTTACTTTGATAAGTTATACAGAGAATCTGATCACCCTGATGCCTTTATAAGAGCTCTGTCTTCAATCGACCTCGCCGCAGCTTTAGCCGTTTGGGCTTTAGTTTCACAAAAACAAAACCAAACATCACAAGATGCCCAACTTATCCTAATTCAGGCTTCAACTGTAGCTCGTTTCCCGTGGTTATGGGGAATTGATACAGCGGGTGAACTCGGTGATCATATTCATAGGCTTATGGTGCATACTGGGTTATTGAAATCTAACCACGAAAAAGCATGGGAAAATTATGTGGATAAGTGGGTAGAACTGATAAGAGTGGGTCAAGCACTGGGAAAATACCAAGAAGCTTTTTGCAATGTATCTCCGCAAAAAATAAAAGATCGTATAAAATGGACTGTTATAAATAGAGGAGATCTGCTTTGGCAAGGTACATTTGGGCTTTGTGTTGCTCTTGAGGACTGTGAGAATAATTCTATGCGGACTGTGAAAATTTTATCACTTCAAAGCTCCAAAGCTCATAAGTCACTCAGGTCAGATTATATAATCCCTATTAAAGATTTGGCTAAAATGAGAGAAGGTGCTCAAGAGAAGATGATTCCACGAAAAGCTAAGAAAATTCTGTCTCAATTTGTCGAATCATCTACGAAATTGTTGGTTGAGAACGTTGATTAAAAGTACAGAGTAAATGAGAGTATGCATGATCCCAAATTCAAAGAGGAAGGATGATAAACTAGTGACCAGAATCGCAGTTTTGGCCCGTTTAAGGTGAGACCTTTTGGGTTTGTAGAAAACGCTCAGGACTAAGATACCCCAGTTGATTATGAGGCCTTTCCTCGTTGTAATGCTGTCGCCAATCGTCAATGAAGACCCGAGCTTCCCATAGATTCAACAACCATTCTCGATTCAGACATTCATCGTGAAAACGACTATGAAAACTTTCTATGTAGCCATTTTGCCAAGGGCTGCCTGGATCGATATTACAGCGTTTTTATATGGTTGGCCTTAAGCCAGGTCTGGATCTGTTTTGCAAAAAATTCAGAACCATTATCACTGCGGATATGCCCGAATATGCCATGCGTGATCATCGCCTGCCATAACACCGTTAAGACCTGATCCGCGGTGATATTCCGTTCCACTTGGATGGTTACACTGGCGACTATACTCGTCCAACGAGGTCATCATTTTCAGCGTGCCGCCGGTGTCGGTCCGATCAAAAATGAAGTCCCAACTCCACACATGATGCCGATAGCGAGCTTGAGTGGGTAAACCGGTAGAGATCCCTTGTCGAGGCATCTTCTGGGCTTTGGCGCGTACTTTAAGTCCTTCTTTACGCCGAATCCGCTGCACCTGTTTCCGACTCACCGTCCAGTCTGCGTTTTCTTTTTCTAACTCTTTGAGCCGTTTGGCATCGGCGATCTCCATCTGGCCATATTTCTTTTTCCACCGATGAAACGTCGCTAGGGCAATGTTGTGCTCGCGGCATACTGAATCGATCGTTTCGCCCCCATCGGCTTGGCGCAAAATACGGATAATCTCTTCGGTGCTGTTTGTGTTTCATGGGCCTACTCCTTTACACGAAAGAAATAGTCTCCCTTTTACTGGCGCACATCAGGGCGGTCAGGACACGTGCGTGTTTCCATCTGTCCGCCCAAGACTTACAATGTTAGGAAGTTCGATAAATTTGCTTAATAGAAATAACTGGACCAATTCTAAATCAATATCACTTCTGGTTCAGATATTCAGCCATCTCATCCAAATGATCTTTAATCATTCCGTCCATAAAATCAACTTGCTCTTGAAAAAACGCCTTCACCGGTCCCCTTAGAGCAAGTTCCATGGATCTTTCACAGAATTTCTTTTTGTCATCATAAGCAGAAGGTATTTCTCCAACTGTGCTTGATACACTACCTAAATATAACAGAGGTTGAAAAGCCTTTTTCGCCTTTTCAAATGAGCCAATTTTATGACCGACTGTAATGAAATTTAGTATGGTAGCATCATTGAAGTGATAAAAATCACCCATCCCAATTATCGTAATTATATCATCAAATGCTTCTTGGGTTTCTTTCTTAAGTTCACCCAAGATCCATACAGATATTCTTGGTTTCTTATTTTCGTCTTTTAATCCGATGACAGATTCAAGAATCTTCCTAATCCGATATTGAGAGTCAGGGAAATCCACTTTCCATTGTAAAATCTTACTGATTAAGCTGTTAAAATCAGATTGAGATGTAGTAGCATCTGCCAATCCTGTGAACCCATCATGAGGAATTTCCTCATATTCATCCTGACTATCTTGGAGTTCAGAATAGTATTGTAGTCGCTGTTCAATGAGATCTATATACATTGAGATATTCCTACCAAAACAAAATTTAACTATCTCATCTCCAGGATAATCGATCTCTTCTAAACCTGGAAGTAATGGCCTGATTTTCGCACGCATCTCTTCAAGGAGTTCTTCGTTGGAGAATGACCAACTTTGAGTATTCTTTAGTGCGTGAATGGCTGAGGCTAAACGATCAATGAAATCCTTACTAAGATTTCCATGAATACAGTCAATCGTTATTCTGGCATAGGAATCTGGATCATTGTTTTTCAGATAGTAAGAATATAAACTACGAATGAATTCCCCTCTTAACTCTAAATCTCCTTTCGATTTTATAGCATAAAAACATGGCTCAATATCACTATCTTCGACATCATTATTCAATATCATATGATAGAATTCATAGTAATCTTCTAACGTTAAATTAGAAGCCTTTTTCTCAATTTCTTTGCATTTTTCTTTGATTAAATCAGTTCTATATTTAGTAATATTTGCAAGTATATGTAATCTGAAAATATCTGGTGTGTTATCAAGTTTTTTTTGATCAATATAGCTAAGAAACAGATCGGGATTTAAATCAACCCAATGTCTTAATATAATTGGATTGTGTGGATTATTAATTTGACTTATAAGCGAATCTGCTTCTAAGTAAAACTCTTCTAATTTTTCAATAGTATCATATGTGCTACTTAATTGAGTTGCAACGATCATTAAACCATCGTCGTCATTATCCCAAGCCTTGATGCTTTTATTTTGAACCCACCATTTCCATTTGTCATCGTGATCAATCATGTCAAGGACATCATCAATATCATAAACGATATACCTTGATGGGATATAATGTCTATAAAATAGATAAAGTGAAGTTTTAGGAAGCCTTTTAATGATATCAAGTGCGGCTTCTGTGCCTCCCTTATCACCAAGCCACCAGTTCATCAGTAAATCTTCAAGTTCAGAAAGAATAGGAATAGGAAGCTGATCAATTTTTAATTTACCCAGCTCTTCCAGAACAACTACACGATCATTGTCTATACGCTGAGATAGAGGAAGATCTTGTTGTCCAATAGAATGACTCCTATCCCCTATATGCTCTGCAATCGCCAGAGCTGCCTTTATGTATTGTTCTTTGCAAAGTAGAGTTTTGAATATCTGAATTCCACTATCTCTTAGGTTGTGGACTTCCGGGATGTCGCGCAGTGGTCGTGCTCCAATGGTTATCCCTCTTGGAGTTGAATAAGTCCATTCATGGGTGCCGGCAAGTAATTCTGTTGCAACATCAATTGCTATTTCAACATCAACAGCACTGACATCATCTGATTCTATCAAGCAGACAATTTTAAAAATAACAGCTTCAATGAGCGGCATAGGGATTTTTGAAGGCCGCACCATCCTATAAATTATTGAGGATGACTTATAATTAGCATAAGTATTGCCAAGCTTTAATTCCTTAGCTTTTTTAATAAAGGTTATAGCCTCTATATTGAAGTGCTCTAATTCTCCCAATATGTTTAATAGTGGCCCGTAGTTGTCCAAATGTGGGCTATGATATTTCTCTGGATTTTCTTTGTGAAGTTCCATGTATGTATACATCAGATTCAATCCATCTTCAGGAACAAATCTTATAATTCTCTCCAACCAATCAAGTTTACCTATATGGTGATATTTAGGCTCAAGTTCAGCCTCTCTAATCCATGTATGGACCAAATCTGATAGGACTCGTTTTACAGATTGGGATTCATCGTACGTAACCGCACTTGCAATATTGGATATCACTTGTTCTGGCAAGTGACTAAACCAAGTAGTCAAGAGTTGTTCTGTGATTTTATTTTCAGAGTTAATCTTACCAGCTAAAAATAAATCGCCTGCCATGTCAGGATAAAAGCGGATGCTTCTTCCAATATAGCGGAGGATTTTACCTGTAATTAAAAGCTGAATACATTGGCTAACCACATTAGGAGGTTGGTCTATTGCTTCAGAAAGTATTGATAGATTGGAATCTGTTTCATGGAACGGAACTATTGCAGCTATATGTGTTAACAAGTACTCGGCATTTGTTGGGTTGGGTAGGATTGTTATGAGAAGATCTTTTGCATCATCAGCAACTAATCTTGTCAAAGTAGTATGTATATTTTTAATATCAATTTCACCAATTTCACCTCGTAATCTTTTGCCATACTGAACAATTAAATATGGCATTTTATCAAGGTGTTCGATCAGTTCATCAACTCGTTCAATTTCTTCCTTGCCTGATACTATACCGAGAAGCTTAATTAAATCTGAATCATTCAGAGGAGCTAATTCTTTAGATGAAAATTGAGTAATTCTTTGTTTGTAAATTTCTTGCTCAATAAGGGGCAATCCTGCACTCCGACAACCTAAAACCAATTTTACTTTGTCTGTGGCTTGGATCAAACCTACTAAATGCCGTAAGTCTTCAAGGTAACGGTCAGCATCATCTAATATCAGTATATAGTTTCTACCACTAACTAATTCGTCTTGAAACGCATCCTGAAGAGGTCGGAGATTTGGATTGATGCACCAAATTTGAGAATCTTGAATAGACTGATCTAATTTTACTGCAACTTCATGCAGATAATGTGTTTTTCCATGACCACCGGGAGCATGCCTGATGAAGATCGAGTTTTCATTCCTTGTAATTTCGTGAAATAAATTTCCAATCTCATCTGATCTACCTAAACAGGAGGACAGAAAGAGATTCTCTTTATCGTCTGAAAAATAGTCTTCTGGAGGTCTAAACGCTGGTAATTGAGGATTATCAAAATAAAAAAAACACAGGAAGGGATGTTCGTATAGTTTAAGAGTTAGAGATTCTCTATGCCAAACCTGAAGAGATTTTAATGTGTCAGGTTTCAATTTTTGTAAATTAGTTACATGCTCGACTCTTAATTTTGCATTAGTAGTAAGTATAAGGTGGTCGACATTTTGGCTTTCTGCTTTTTTTATTTCTTTGGGCAATTCACGTTTAAAATAGGCTTCTGAATCATTGAAGTTCTTAAGTGTCCATTTTGCTTGTATAGAAAAGACACCGGTTTGCTCTTGATATTCTCCATCATACCTACCATCCCATCCTCCGTCTGCACCAATATAGGGACTACTTGGGATGAAGTAGGTCCTATTTACTTCCATCAAAAAGAGATGGCTTGAAAGTCGTTGAAAGACTTTATCGTTATCTATTTTAGCCCAATCGAGATTGACTTTCATCAAATTTTCCTGAAAGTAACAGCCATCTTGGTTTATTGTGGCGATCTATTTTTTGCAACAACCGAATAGTCTCTAGGTGGGGCTGGTGAATCGGCCCATAAAAAAATTGGTAAAAACAACATTAAAATAGTTAATAATTTGAAACGCATAAATTTAATACACATAACGTTTGCTTCACCCGCAAGCGTGGCCGGCGAAGCCGGCAAGGCGCGCAGGTTACGTCAGCAAGCTGCATGACTGATGCGATTGCCGGGCGCAAGCGTTTGTTAAGGTGAGTATTGCTCAGTTCCACCACACAGCATATCCCTTCGCCTGCAAGACCAGAGCGACTTTTCTCTCGAGCCTCTCTGCAGCAGCACGGGTTTTCACAGGCCTATATTTCTCAAACAGTTTCCACCGGAGGTATTTACCGTATTGCGCAACTTTCTTGCTTGCATGAAGGCCACCAGCCTTGTGCACCTTGAACCGTTCCTTAGGATCCTTCACAGATTGCCCAACATATAGACACGGCTTACCTGCTTTATAATCCGGATTTCGCTTCCGAAAATTCGACCGCTTCAGGATTTCATCATCCAATGCGATGACATATACCCGGTATACATCTTCACTTTTCTCAGACATAAGCATTTTCTATCTAACGCCTAGTATCAGCGGTAGTAAAAAGCGGCGTTTCGCTTCGCTACACTCTGCTTTTTACTGCCGCTGGATACTTTTGTTAGCAGTTTTTTTACACACGCCTGCTACCTTTGCAACCATCCGACCAATACTTGCGACAACCCCAGAATTTCTTCCATCGTTGCCCTCGTTTGGGTTTCATTAGCCTCATTGAGCTACCGCACTTTGGACACAACAGTTTTTCTTTAACTTCAATATCCTTAATTGTATTCGGTTTTTTTTTGTTTGCTCTTAGACTTAGCCTTTGCTTTTCTGGCTGACGAAATTGCTTCAAATACATTGCTTGTTCTAGATGACAGCATATCCCATCTAGCCATCCAGATGCCTTTATTTCTTTTTACCGTTAGTAACTCAGCAAGCCTTGGGCCTGTTTCCTCCGTTAGCTCCTTGGGGCCAATCCATTTTTTTGAGCATGAACTGCAAATAACATTAACTTTATCTTTTACTATTATTGATTTGTTCACGCTAGAACATGATGGACATGACAAAGAATAAAACCGTTTTATTTAGTTTAATTCATTTTCTTTGGTTAATTCCAATCGTCTTACATGTGCTCGAACATTATGCTGCCCTGAATTTGCTCGATTGTGCCTAGTATGAGCTTGAACGATGGTGAAGTATCTTGTTTTGATACTTCCCCAAATTCTTTCATGCCCTTCATCTGGTTCAAGTGCATGGTGAAAATCACATAAAGAAACCAGATTATTTGGAACATGCTCACCACCTTTAGATACGGGTTTTTGGTGGTGGACATGCAGTGTTACCCGAGAAGGGCAACCAGACACTTGGCAATGATTTCCGTCTCTATTTAATACCACTGCTCTTAGATATTTCCAGAATGGTGGATACCCCGGCCAATTATTGAAAACTTTAAGGATTTTTAGATCCTTAGTCGTTAGTTGCGCCTGTGGATCATGAAAATGTTTTAATATTGGCTCGGGGGGATCAGGATTACGTTTTTCCCATTCAGTTTTTTTGTCATTCCACGCTTTTAGCTTCTTCTCCTGACTAGCATTAATCGAAGATGAAACGAGAAGTAGTATTGCGGGAACAATAATTAAACCAACATGAACAAAAAGTAAACCCAGAGATAGCCATGCAAATAACTCAACGGGGTTGCCTTCTTTACTGTACCCATACTGCTCAGTAAGGGCTGCTAATGCAATCCTTTTGGATTCTCTGGCTTTTAAGTAATTTCTTCGGTTGTTTTCGTATTTTTCAGGGTAAGAAATTGTTGAAACTTCAGAAAAACAGCTTTTACATAAATATGATTTATCATTCAGTAGTAACCCAGGCCCTTGCTTGCTACTACAAATAATGCAGGGGGCAATACCTTGCTGTATTTTATTTTCATTATATGCTTCATTGTGCTCAATTAGTTTTTCAAGATTTATTCTTGAAAGGAACTTTTGAGGATTAAATGAAGTATGCCAGTTTTCCGTTTCCATCCTATGATTTCTTTTGATTGCTAACTAGTGATTATACTGCCTACCCCCTCTACCCCGCCTGCTCACCAGGATATCCCAGACTATCTATAAATATAAAATAAATAAGTAGTTGCGTATGTTTATATGTATTTCGTATATGTATTTAATTCCACAGTGACGTGTAGTATACTACACATACCAAAGGGCTACAAGCTAAAAGGTGGAATCTCATGAGACTAAGCCTACAAGAAAGTTACTGGATCAGGTGCGAGAGATTATACGCTTGAAATATTACTCGCCCAAGACGGAAAAAACGTAGGTTGGCTGGATCAAGCGCTACATTCTTTACCATGATAAAAAACACCCCGGAGAAATGGGCGCTCGAGAAATCGAGATTTACCTCAGCTATCTAGCGACAGAGAAAAAAGTGGCGGCATCTACGCAGAATCAAGCACTCAATGCGCTACTCTTCTTGTATAAATCGGTGCTGGGAATTCA